>UINC01001499.1_pt1 | contig 20843 bp, 16 predicted proteins | sample 5385821 | NCBI WGS metagenome assembly UINC01 (sample SAMEA4666929, study PRJEB26691) | marine metagenome | isolation source: Pacific Ocean | place: Pacific Ocean | collected 2011-10-13 | reverse complement strand
GCCGGGGTGCTTGGCAACGCTTTCCAGACAGTCCCGCTGGCCGCCAAGCACTGTTATCTCGTTGCCTTCCCCGGCAAGGTCGGCAACCAGACTGGTGCTGAGCCGGTTACAGCCGAATATCAAAACCCGCATGCTCGGCCTCTATCTTTAGTCTTTGGCGTTAGTCTCTGGGGAGTGAGATGGGAGATGGGGCCTGCTCGCGCCAGAACATCACCTGACACGAGGCGTTGTGGAAGATGTAGGAGGCCGTGGAGCCCAAAGTGCAGGATCCGAACCGGCGATTATAAGGGACGCCCACTATTAGCAGGTCCATGAACCGCTCTTCAGACTCCAGTACGATGGCAGGCCCGGCCTGTCTGGCCCGCAAGAACCGGGCCTGGAGGCCTTTGTATTTCTCTTCGGAGGCTATGGCCTCGATCCTGGCAAGTACCTCCTCGCCCTTGTTGATGTCCGAGGAAATCTCAGATTCCAATGACAGTTCCAACGGAACCTCGATCACGTAGACAGCGTGGAGTTCTGTTTTTGATTCCCGGGCCATCTGGCACGCCCACCGGAATGTGCGTTCACTGTATGATTTGCCATTCACCGGCACCAGGAGCCGTTTTGCGTCCAATCGCATAGCCGTGCACCGTCCTGAATCAGGAGACATAGGCTCAACCACGGGGGGGTGCCCCATACCGTGGCTAATAATCAATGGCAGATTATACGAGCAGTGTCCACCCAATACAATAAGATTTTTGTGAATCTAGGACGGCGTCTGAAACCGGTGGTAGTCCGGCTGCTCTTCGGCCGTGAGCTGTGGTCTGGAAGTGGTTATTCCAGACAGATTTCAACTTGGTGCATACCAGTGTCTGCATAAGGGGCGATTGAATCACGCCGTCGGCGCGCGCAGACACATCAGGAGTTCAGTGGGGTAGGACATGGAGCGAAATAGTATCAGGCGCCGTTGCGGTAGCTGTGCGCCTCATTCGGCGCAGGTTCCAAGTGGCGGGCTATCTCTGAGATCTTGCCCAGATGCTCGTTGGTGGCCGCCACGATCAACACGTCGCCGGCCTTGATCTCTTCGTCTTTCGCCGGGTGAAGGAACGATGTACGGCCTCGGCGTATGGCAAGGACGGATATACCGTGACGGTCGGCGCTCCCGGCTAGCCCTGCTTCTTCTAAGGTGTGGCCTAGCATTCCTTCGGGGGGGCGCAGCTTGCTGATGCCGAAGTCGGGAACTATCGGCATGTAATCGATGACCCCGGTCTCGAAGCCCACGTGGGCAGTGCGGCGGGCGCTCTCCGACTCTGGATAGACCACCCGGTCCACGCCGATACGTTCCAAGGTGGAGCCGTGGAGTTCGTTGGCGGCGCGGGCGATGATGAAGGGTACTCCCATGCTCTTGAGCAGAACCGAGACCAAGATGCTGGATTGAATGTTCTCGCTGCCCAGGGAAACGACGCACACGTCGTACTCTGCTACGTCCAACTCTCTCAGGATGGACTCGTTGGTGGCGTCGGCTCGAACGGCGTAGGTCGCTCGGTCCAGTTGGTCTTGTACCTTGGCTTCATCGACGTCGATGGCCAATACGTCATGACCGCTCTGGAAGAGTTCCTGGGCCAGTGTGGAACCGAACCTTCCGAGGCCGATCACACAGACTTGTTTTTTTGCCATATCGAAATCCCTATTCAGGCCCCTTCAGGAACCGTCAGCCTATTCTAACGCTTTCTTGGGCAAAGCGGTACACCTCGGTATCGTCTTCCGTAGCCAATGCTAGGGCCAATGCCACCGGGCCCAACCGGCCAACGTACATCAGGATCATGAACAGTATCTTTGAGCCTAATCCCGTATCCGGTATGATGCCGGTTGAGGCGCCGGTGGTGCCAAAAGCAGATACAGTATCGAAGATGATGTCCAGGAACGGCACATCCGGTTCCAGTGTCGTCATCACCGTGGCCGAGACCACGATAAACGCCAAGCCAAGGACGGCGACGGTGAGGGCGCGGTGCAATTGGGACTGGTGGATCTCGCGGCCAAATGCTTCAGCGTGGGGCCTGCCACGCAGTGACGAGATCACCGCGGCCATCAAGACCGCGAATGTGCCGACCTTGATGCCTCCGGCCACCGAACCGGCCGCACCGCCGATAAACATAAGTCCGGAATAAGTCGATTTTGTGACGTCTTTGACCTCGCCGAAGTCGATGATCGAGAATCCGGCGGTGCGGCCGGTGACCGAACTGAAGACAGCCCCCAAGATCTTGTCCGCCCAACTGAAGCTATCCATGGTGGCTGAGTTGTTGAATTCGGCCATGAACAGAACGCCTGCTCCCAACACCCACAGCAGGATGCTGGTAACGAGGACTAATTTGGTCTCCAAAGAGAACCGCGAGATTCGGTGTTTGCGGAAAACGTCCACCACCAACACCCAGCCCAAGCCGCCCAAGACCATCAGTACGATCATGGTGATCAGAAGTCCAGGATCGGACACGAAACGGGCGACGCTGCCGCCTGACACTTCGGGGAAGATCTGGAAGCCTGCGTTGTTAAAGGACGACACCGACAGGAACAGCGAGTGCCACAGCTCACGGAGAGTGCTCATCTCCTCCACCGTACCCCGAATCTGGAGGAATAGCACCGCCGCGCCTGCCAAGTAGAGCAAGAACACTGCCAAGATGACTGCCCTACCAAGATGGCGGAGCCCGCCCATTTGATCCACACCGACCGTGTCCCGCATCAGCCCGCGGGTCAAGATGCGTTCTTGAAGCGTTGACCGCTGGCCAATCAACAGCAATATGAAGGTGCTGACGACCATGAATCCAAGACCGCCGACCAACATCAGCACGAAGATGACGGCCTGTCCAAAGGTAGACCAATAGGTGCTGGAGTTGACCACGGTATGGCCAGTGACGGTTACCGCGGAAACCGACGTGAAGAAAGCGGTCTCCAACTCGGTGGAGCCGGAGCCGTTCTGCGCTATGGGCAGGGTCAACAGCCCGCCGCCTGCCACAATCAGCAAGGAGAAACCAAAGAGCAAGATGGTTGTTGTCCCGAAAAGCGACTTGTTTTGCTTAGGCGGCTCTACCTCGGCGACAGTAGGTGACAGTTCCCGCCGCCTTCGGAGCCTGATGATGTTGTCGACCGGCCTGGGCCGCCGTCTAAATGCCATGTTCAGCGCTCGTCAATTCGACTGTGACGAGACACGGCACAGCAGATGGGAACCGGCAATATGAAAAGGCTATAGGCATCTGTCAAAGATGAGAACTTCCAGTTGGAAGACGTGTGGGAAAGGCGTGAGGAAGGGCCTTTGGAGAAAGCGAGACACAGCTGAGACTGTATAACTAGACCGGATCTTGAGAAGTATATATAGGCCAGCTAGAATTTTAGAATTCGGAGATTCTTGTGTCAATGAACCCGGCGGGTCTATTCCGCTGAAAACCCAATACCCGCGTTGCTTGATTTCAAGGCTGGAACAGCTTATATGCTAATATGATTGGCATGAAAAACGTCGGCCTCGCATCGGGATTCGACGGCGCTAGGACTTGAGGAGACCATCGATGACCAGCAGCTCCAGGCAGGCCGAACTTGCTTTCGACCCCGCCATGATCGACCGTAAATGGCAGGCACGTTGGGAAAGGGACGGCCTGCATAAAGTCACCGACGATGACCCCCGCCCTAAGTGGTACGAAATGACCATGTATCCGTACCCTTCAGGCGATCTCCACATAGGCCATTGGTACGCGATGGCCCCGGCCGACGCCCACGCCCGCTTCCGCCGAATGCAGGGCTACAACGTGCTCCATCCCATCGGTTTCGACGCCTTTGGACTGCCCGCCGAAAACGCAGCCATCAGCCGTGGCATCCACCCCTACGAATGGACCATCAGCAACATAGAGAATATGCGCCGGCAGCTGCGCTCGCTGGGGGCCATCTATGACTGGGACCGTGAAGTGGTCACCTGCCAGCCTGAGTATTACCGCTGGAACCAATGGTTCTTTTTGAAATTCTTCGAGAAAGGCCTGGCCTATCGGGCCAATGCGCCGGTGGTCTGGTGTCCGTCTTGCCAGACAGTGCTGGCCAATGAGCAGGTGCTCAACGGCACCTGTGAACGCTGTGGCACGGAGATCACTCGCCGCGATTTGGAACAATGGTTCTTCAAGATCACCGAGTACGCCGACCAACTCCTGGACTTCACCGGGCTCGAAGAATGGCCGGATAAGATCCTGACCATGCAACAGAATTGGATCGGCCGCAGCGAAGGTGTGGAAATAGGTTTCGATATATCAGACGCCGGTCTGGAAGAGAAAGAGATACGCACCTTCACCACCCGTATCGACACAATCTTCGGCGTTACATTCATCGTACTGGCCCCCGAACATCCTTTGGTTCCAGTGTTGACCACCGACGAGAACCGGAAGGCCGTGGATGATTACATAAACATGGCCCGCCAGACGTCTGAGATCGACCGTCTCTCCGTGGATAAAGAGAAGACCGGCGTGTTCACAGGAAGTTACGCCGTGAACCGCCTGAATGGTGAGCGGGTCCCTGTGTACATCGGCGACTATGTTTTAACGACTTACGGCACCGGCGCTGTGATGGGCGTTCCAGCCCATGACTCCAGAGATTTCATCTTCGCCCGGAAGTACAATCTGCCCATCAGGATAGTGATTGCTCCCATAGAATGGGACGGCAAAGAGCTTCCTGAAGCCTTTCTGGGCGATGGCTTCATGACCAATTCCAAGACCTATGACGGCATGACCAACGACGAAGGCAAGACGGCCATCGCGGTTGACCTGGAGAAGAGGGGCTGGGGGAGCAGGACCGTCTCCTTCCGCATGCGGGATTGGCTGATTTCAAGGCAGCGTTACTGGGGCACGCCCATCCCCATGGTTTATTGCGACATTTGTGGTGTGGTACCGGTGCCCGAGGCCGACCTGCCGGTGCTCTTGCCCCAGGACGCCGATTTCACGCCCACCGGAGAGTCGCCCTTGGCGGCCAACCATGAATTTCTCTATACCAAGTGTCCCAAGTGCGGCGAGGACGCTCGCCGGGAGACTGACACCATGGATACGTTCATGGACTCCTCTTGGTACATGATGCGGTACCTGGATCCCCACAATGACGACGACCCAGCGGACTCCAAGCTGCTCCAGCGCTGGATGACGGTGGACCAGTACACTGGAGGGGCAGAACATGCGGTGATGCACCTGCTCTACTCTCGTTTCTTCACCAAAGGCATGCACGACATGGGCTTAGTTGACTATGACGAACCCTTCTTAAGGCTGTTCAACCAGGGTGTTATCCTGGGGGCGGACCACGAGAAAATGAGCAAGAGCCGCGGCAACGTAGTTAACCCTGACGATTTCGTCGGCCAGCTCGGGGCCGACGCCGTGCGCTGTTTTCTCATGTTCATCGGCCCGTGGGACCAAGGCGGACCCTGGAGCGACGTGGGCATCAACGGCACGGCCCGCTGGCTGAACCGCGTCTGGGACATTGCTGCCCGCGATGCCAATAAGCTCGACGACAGCTCGGTGAACGCCGACGTGCTTAGGGACACTCAACGCCTGATGCACCAGACCGTCCGCAAGTGCTATAACGACCTGGACCGGTTCAAATTCAACACGGCTATCGCTTCTCTCATGGAATTGACTAACCACCTGAACAAGGTCTGGGCCGATGCCAGCATCAACGCCAAAACCTGGCGAGAGTGCACCGAGAAACTGCTGCTGCTGCTCGCCCCTATGGCTCCCCACATGACCGAGGAGCTGTGGGAAATGAATGGCCACACATACAGTATCCACCAACAAGACTTCCCTTCTTGGGACGAAGGACTTGCAGCTGAAGACGTCATAACCTTGATCGTTCAGGTTAACGGCAAGGTACGGGACAAGATCGAGGTTGCAGTGGGCATAGAAGAGGCTGAGGCCCAAGCGTTGGCTTTGGCCAGCCCCCGAGTTCAGAACCATGTGGAAGGCAAGTCGGTGGCCAAGACTGTCTACGTGCCTGGCAGGCTGGTCAACGTGGTCGTCACCTAGTCCCATTTCCTTACCCCGGACGGTTTCCAACTCCAGAAGACCGGTGCGTTAATGAACGTCGAGGAAATATATCGTCAGTTCACCGATGGCACCAGCAGCGGCGCCGTTAGGGCCGGCTGGGTCGAACGCTACCTGGAATCGGCCATCACGTTCTGGTGCAATCTTCACGCTCCCCCCGACGTGAGAGACCCGATGAACGACCAAATGCAGCACATCTTCGACATCGGGAATAATCACCAGGACCGGGTCAGCGACCGACTCTATTCCGGCGGTGTCCAAGCGGTTTTCACCACAGAGGAAGAAGGCTTTCGCCAGACGTTGGACTTCATGTCGTCAGGCAGTGCTTTCATAAAAGATATGCCCCTGGTCTGCTGGCCCCAGGGACTCACCGGACGACCGGACGTGTTAGAACGGGTGGACGACGTCCCGTCCGTATTCGGTGATTTCAGCTACCGAGTGCTGGAGATCAAGTCGGCTCGACGGCTGCGTGAGTCCCAGATTTTGCAGGGCGCGCTCTACAACCGGGTTCTGGGACTGGTCCAGGGCTACGAGCCCCCGGTGTTCCAGATGGTAAACGGCGATATGGACCTGATCCTAGTGGACATGGTGGAATATGACCTGCTTCTGGATCGGGTGCTGGCGGAGGTAAGAGAGATCATGGCCGGGAAACCAGTGGACTTCTGCTACGGGGTCGCCGGATGGCCCTGGACATCGTATGTCGACAGCCAAGCCGTTGCGGCCAACGATGTTTCCCTTATCGTCGGTGTCGGCGAATCGGTCCGCACCGACCTGGTGGAAGCCGGCTACACTACTTTGGAAAGCATCGCCAAGGCCAACGAGACGGAACTGGTCAAAGTGAAAAGGATTGGAGCGCACACAGCCAAGAAAATGGTTGTGTCGGCCCAGGCGATACAAGAACAGAAACCGCTGTCCCGAGGTGAACTGGACGAAGTGCGCCATGGCAAGACTGAGGTCTTTTTCGACTTTGAGGGCGCCAATGAATATTCCCAGGGGCAAGACGATTTCGACGGCATGGGGATGGTCAATTACCTCATCGGAGCGGTCCACCGTACGGCAGGCGGAGAGGCCCGGTACCACGCTTTCTTCGCCGACTCCTTTGACCAGGAAGGCCAGAACTTGAAGGAATATCTAGAGTGGGCCGCCGCCCTGGACGACCCCGTCTTCTATCACTGGCACCACTATGAGAAGACCCACCTGACTAAGATGATTGAACGTTACGGCACCGACCCTGAAATGGCGACTAGGGTGTTGGACCGGTTGGAAGACCTATCTCCCTGGGCGACCAAAGGCTACGCCTTTCCCGCCTACGGGGAAGGGCTCAAGGCCATCGCCAAGTGCCTGGGGTTCAAGTGGCAGCAGGACGACGTCTCCGGCATCGGATCCATGGACCTGTACGTGAAATACGTTGACTCAGGAGGCACGGATAAGGCCTCAAAGGACAAGATAATCACTTACAACGAAGACGATTGTTTTGCTACCATGCATATCTACGATTGGGTTATGGCCCAACAGCGGTGACCTGGTTATTAGATTGGAGTTTCACCGCGAGAACGCGGTTTAGAGTAACGAACGAATGAGAAGCAGCGGCGAAAATAACAAAAGAGGTAGCTTTTACGGGCTCGGCGTCGGGCCTGGAGACCCCGAACTCTTAACCATCAAAGCCCAGAAAACGCTACAAAGCGTTGCGGTTATCTGCTTTACCCAACTGGACGATGGACAAGAGAGCTATGCTCTCAGTGTGGTCAAAGGCATTCTAGAGGCGGCCAATCCCGTATTCTTGGCCATCACCATTCCCTACGATGATGATACGCCGGTTAGCCAGCAGACCTGGGATGACGCGGCTAAGGAGATTGCTGTCCATTTAGAAAACGGCGGCGACGTAGCCTTCATCACCGAAGGCGACCCTATGCTCTACAGTGAGTTCTTCCAGGTCTTGGAAAGTGTCAAGGTGGTAGTCCAAGATTTGAAAGTCGAGGTTATCCCAGGGGTTTCCTCCGTGATGGCCGCGGCGGCCAGTTCCGGGATGCCATTGGTCACCCACGGACAGCGTTTGACCATCCTGCCCAAGGTCTACGGAATCGACGACCTCATGGAGGCTATTGCCAACTCGGATACCACTGTACTCATGGAGGTGGATGAGGACCTGTTGCGGGCCCTGGCCAGCCGGGAAAAACTCGGTCTCTCCGGCAAAGCTACCTACGTGCGACAGGCTAGCACCGTTCGGGAAAACGTGGAAGAAGATATCTCAAAACTGGAAGCCGAAGACCTGGATTACTTTTCTCTGCTGATAATTAGGCGTTAGACCTCCAGCACCAGCTTGATCAGCCCATCCTCCCGGCTGGCGTATAACTCGTACGCAGCAGGTGCATCGCTGAATCCAAAGCGATGGGTGATTAGCCATGACAGGTCAATCTCACCCTTGGCGTGGCGGTCCACAGCCTGCTGGATGGGCTTGGCAGGGGCCTCACAGGTGGCGCTGACCGTTCCAACCATGGTCAGTTGTTTGGAGATCGCCGACAGGTAGTTAAAAGTGACCGCATTCTCCTCGGGTATTCCGAAGAGCACCAGCGTGCCGTACATTCGCGCCATGCCGACACATTGGTCCAAGGCAGTGGCGTCGCCACTGGCTTCCACCACCACGTCGGCCCCCTCGTTGCCAAAAACCTCCCGCACCACCTTCTCCGGTGCTACCCGGCTGGTGTTTATGGCCAGGTTAGCACCCAGCTTCCGCGACATGGTTAGACGATGCTCATTGGGGTCGATGGCGATGATTTTTCGCGCGCCCATCTGCTTCAGGGTCATGGTGAAAAGCAGGCCAATGCAGCCTTGGCCCAACACGGCCACGTTTTTCCCAGCAACCGGCCCGACCTTCTCCAGTGAGTACAGGACCGTGCCCCAAGGCTGGCACATGAGCCATTGGCCCATGTCGCCATCGCCCGGCAGCGAGACCAGGGTCTCCGGTTGACCGACCACGTATTCCGCGCCCCCGTTTAGGTTCAGAGCCGGTAGGTAGATCACCCGGCGTCCTACGGGCCAGGCCTCCGACCTGCTCTCGACGATGGTCCCGGCGCACTCGTGGCAGGGAGTCCCGTGGCCCAGAGGATAGTCTTCTTCTGGCAGTGAGTGCCGGTAGGCCATCATATCTGTGCCGCAGACCGACAAGGCCTCCAGCTTGACCAGCACCTCGTCTTCAGCCGGCTCGGGGACGGGGACGTCGGTCAACTGCAGTCTACGTGGGCCGGTAACCTGGATGGCTTTCATTTGATAACTCTTGTGGGTGGTGAGCAGGGAATTTCGGCCAGCTTAGCACACACGCCGTAAACAGGCTGTACGCCCCAACCGTATGCTAAACTGGTGCGCAATTCAGCACGCCCCGGTTATGAAGGAGACGAGATGGCCACATTGGTGCAACCCAAGGACAAGACGGTGAACGTAAACGGCATAAACCTGCACTACCTGGACTGGGGCAACGAAGACAAACCCAAGGTCCTGCTGCTCCACGGTCTAAGGGGGCACAGCCACTCGTGGGATGACGTTTCTGCCGAATTTTGCCAGAACTTCCATGTGCTTGCCCTGGACCAACGTGGCCGAGGAGAGAGCGACTGGGCGCCGAGCGGAGATTACTCCAGTGAGTCCTTCGTCGCCGACCTGGAAGGCTTCTGCCAGGCTGTTGGATTCGACTCGTTCATACTGATCGGACACTCCATGGGCGGTCGCAACAGTATGGCTTTCGCAGCTAACAACGCCGATAAGCTGCAGAAATTGGTCATCATCGACATCGGCCCTGACCTTGACCCCAAGGGATCAGGTCGCATAACCCAAGAGATCAAAGACGTTCCCGAGGAGTTCGACTCATTCGAGGACGTGGTCCTCTACCAGAGCAAGCTGAACCGGTTCTGCTCCGAACCGGTGCTCCGACGCCGCCTGACCTTTGCCACCAGGGAACTGCCCAACGGCAAGTACGGTTGGCGCTACGACCTTGAAATAAGGGAGCAACGACGGAACAATTCCGGGTCGAAGCAACCGGACCTCTGGCTTCCTTTGCCCGGCATCAAGTGCCCGGTGCTGATCGTGAGAGGCTCCGAAACGGACACCCTAGGCTTGGAGACCGCTGAGAAGATGGTCGAAGTGCTGCCTAACGGCAAGCTAGTCCACATTGACCGGGCGGCCCATATGGTCTTCGAGGACAACCCCGGAGACTTCATCTCGGCCCTGCACGATTTCTTAGATTAAGGCAGGCCGAGGCAAGAAATGTCAGAAGAGAAAGCGAAAACCGTAGACGAACTGATAAGCATCAGGGAAGTCGAGAGCACTGATCTCCCAGACGGCACCACGGGAGAAGGGCTCCAATTCAAGACGAGTCGGGGTGATTTCGCCGCCATCCTCCACCGTGCCTCCAATGCCGACCAAGGGGTGATCTGGGTCTGCGGCGCTCGTGGCGGATTCGGCGGTCCTGGCCCCGACACCTACGCCCGGATGGCGGAAAAATTCATCGGAGAGGGCATAACTTCGTTGCGGTTGGACTACCGTTACGCCAATGATGTCTTTGAGTGTGCCTTGGACCTGTTGGCCGGCGTTGCTTTCCTCAAGGGCACGGGGCATGAGCCTGTGGTGGTGGTCGGTCACTCTTTTGGTGGGGCCGTGGTCATCGCAGCCGCGGCCAACAGCGCCCACATCAAGGGCGTGGTGGCGCTGTCTCCCCAGACCTATGGCGCTGGTATGGCCGGACAGGTCGCCCCACGCAAGCTGCTGGTGGTCCATGGCAAGGCCGACACACGCCTCGCCTTCGCCTGCGGACAGCAGATCTACGACATGGCCAACGAACCCAAGGAACTTGTGCTCTACGAAGGCGCGGAACACCGCCTGGAAGAGTGCCGCGACGACCTTGAAGAATTACTGGGCCGGTGGATACCGGAGACCTTGGCGGCCGAGATCGTCCTGTGATTTTGTAGTTTCGCCCCATGGTTGCCCGGTGAATGTCAGGGACAGATTTATCGGTCAATGCGTTATCGATAGCCCAAGAGATGGAGGGTTCGGTCTAGATATGGATGCCGAAGTCGTCAGTGTCCTTCATATTCCCTCGAATGGAAGCAGGCAATTTCGCTATAGATCGACTTCCCTTAAATTGAAGATTCGATTTCCTGGCCAAGGGCCTATTGAGTTATGGTAAACCCTTGATCCAAAAAGAAGGTTTCTCAGCATCGGAATCGGGAATTTATTGGACTCCAACCCGGAGCGGAATACTGCGAGAGGCGGCTGTGTGGACTACTTGACTAACCATTATCCCTCGCCGAGAACATCCTTGGTTCGCTCTTATTAGTGCCAGAGTGCCATTCACAATAATACGGAGGTCCGGATGTTGGACGTAATTATCAAAGGCGGGACGGTGGTCGCGCCGGGAGGCGCTTCGGTGATGGACGTGGGCATCGAAGGCGAGAAGATCGTCGCCGTGGCCGCACCCGGTGCCCTCGATGACGGGAGCGCCCGGATCATCGATGCCACCGGCAAAATTGTGCTTCCTGGCGGCATCGAACCCCACACTCACATCAATGTTCCAGTCCCTGATTATTGGGCCGGCGGCAAGAGCGAGGTTTTTACCCAGCCTCCTGAGGCCGCCAGCCGGGCCGCGGCTTTCGGCGGCGTTACCACTTACGTGGACTTTGCTGGTAATCTCCCACTCAACCCAGGCGCTGTGCCGCCCGCCGAACCCATCATGTCGCAGATAGAGAAGCGGCGTCAGACTTTCACGGGCCATTCCTACACCGATTTCACGTTCCATTACATCCTGGCCGGAGCGGTTTCACCGCAGACTATCGGCGAGATTGGCGAGGCCATCCAATCGGGCCTGGCCAGCTTCAAGGTGTTCACCACCTTTTTCGCTAAGGTACCCACCGGCCATCTGTGGGCTGTGTTCCAGGAGGTTGCCAAACACGGCGGTATCATGGCCGTCCATGCCGAAGAAGACGACATCGTCACCTACATGGAAAACAAACTGGTCTCTGAGGGCAACGACCACGGCAGCAACCTTCATCTGGTGCACAACAACCTGTCCGAAGACATCGCCTTTCGGAAGGTGATCCGTCTGGCCGAGAGTACCGAGACCGGCATCTACTTCGTCCACACAACCGCCAAAGAAGGTGTGCTGGCCGTGGCCGAGGCTCGCGCCAAGCAGCTTCCTGTCTACGGCGAAGCTCTACACAACTACCTGGAGTTCACTTGCGAAGATTACAAGAAACCGGACGGGCTCTCGATTCACACCTACCCGGCCATCAAATACCCCGATGACCGGGACGCCTTGCAACAGGGCTTGGTCGACGGCCCCATGTGCACTACGGCCACCGATGAGTGGACGACCTACAAAGAGGTCAAACTGGCCGGCGACACCATCAGGACCGTCTGCGGCGGCCACAACGGCATCGAGACCCGAATGCCGGTCACCTTCACCAAACTGGTCTCCGCCGGCCGGATGTCGCTGGAACGATTCGCCGATGTCACATCTTCCAATGCGGCCAAGATACTGGGCATGTACCCGCAGAAGGGGGCCATCGCGGCGGGTAGCGACGCCGACATCGTCCTATTCGACCCCAACATCAAGAAAAAGCTGACACTCGACGACCTGCACGCCGACTCTGACTACTCCATCTGGGAGGGTTTCGAGTGCAGCGGCTATCCGGTACTCACCATGCTCCGGGGCAAAGTCATCGTCGAAGACGGCAAACTTTTGGGCTCCTCTAGCGACGGCAAATGGCTGCCCCGCCGGGTGGCGCCAAGTGTGCTGGCCCAGCCAGTCGCCTGATCGATACAACAATGAACGTAATCTTCGTATGCCGGGCTAATCTTGGGCGAAGCCGGATGGCGCCCATAATGTTCGACCGGTTCCCCCAACATCAGTCGGTAAGCGCATGTGCCATGGTGGCGAAGATGGAAGGCTAGATGGTGGCCGAGCGTGCAAGGTAGCTCCCACCGTTGTATCGGTGCTGGAATTGCCGACGATTTGCCGACCAACTATATGTCATGGGAAGGTATCAAAGGGGCCGCTAGCTACAAAATCCAAAGGTTACGCATGCTGTGAGTTCCGTTAAGGGGTTCATTGGAACGGCGTATGACACACCTGGTGGATCTATCCTCAGAGACGTGGCCCGGGTCCGCAACCGCTAAGGCTAGCTCAGACCGCACCCGTTTGACGCAGAACCTCTACCGCTCCTTCGCTGTACCCCAATAGTCCGGTTAAGACCTCAGACGTATCCATTCCCAGCGTCGGGGGAGGGTCGAACCGCTCGGTCGCTCCGGTCTTGATTGGGTTGCCGGCGGTGTCGTATTTCCCCGCAGTCGGGTGGTTCACCTCGACCACCATGTCTCGCAATAACACTTGTGGGTCGGCCAGCGCCTCTGCGATGTTGTTCACCGGCCCGCCGGGCACGTCCCACTTCAACAGGAGCTCAAGCCACTGCTCCCTCGGTTTCGAGGCGAAACCGCTGCCCAAAGCGTCGTCGAGGGCGTCCCGGTTGGTCATCCGGTCGCTTTGGGACTGGAAGCGCGGGTCACTGTCCATACCCTTCAGTTCTTTCACCTCACCGGCCATCATTTTTAAGGTCTTCATGGCGAATTCTTGGCTGGCGCAGTGGACTTGGATGTACGATCCGTCGGAGGTGAGGTAAGCGCCCACTGGCAGATTGGAGGGATGGCTGGAGCCGATGGGCTTGGGTACTTCACCAGACACTAAGTAGAACTGCCCCAAGTGGCCCTGTAATGCAATCTGCACATCCAACAGGCTGATGTCCAATTGTCTGCCCTCTCCCGTTATGCTGCGGCCGTACAGGGCCGAGGCGATGCTGAGCGCAGCCACGTAGCCGCCCGCCATGTCGCCTACTGGGAATCCCATGAACACCGGCGGCTGTCCCTCGTTGCCTGTGACGCTCATACCTCCGCCCATGGCCTGCACTATGCCGTCGAATCCGGGGCGCTCCCGGTACGGGCCTTCTTTACCAAATGCCGACAGAGAACAGGCGATGACCGTGGGGTTCATCTTCTTGAGCGACTTGTAGTCCAGACTCAAGCGGTCGAGCACCGAGGGACGGAAGGCGTCGAAAACCACATCGGAGACCACGACCAAGCGCCTAAAAACCTCTTGGCCTTGTTCTTGGCGCAGGTCGACGGTGACGCTCTGCTTGTTGCGGTTGAAATTGAGATAGTAGGCGCTTTCGCCACCGAGAAAATGGGGGCCGATGCGTCGAGACATGTCGCCCACGCCCGGCTGCTCCACTTTGATTACCTCGGCGCCCATGTCCGCCAGAGTCCGGGCGGCGAAGGGTCCTGCGATGGCTTGGGCCATCTCCAAAACTCGGACGCCTTGAAGGGGTTGGTTAGCCATCAGCGGTCAGTTTTAAGTTACTCTGTGCTCAGCAGCGAGGCGAGTTGGCGGACGTCGTCTAATTGTTCCAAGGAATCTACGGCGGCCATGATTTTTTGCTGGCGTTGGTTGCTGATCACCGGCGCTGAGAGAAGTTTGAACTTGTTCTGCATTTCGTCCCAGGTTACCGGGTTCTCGGGGTCACCCTTGGGGTAGGTCAGCTCGCTATGCATAGTGCGTCCGTCGGTGGTGCGCACTTCAGCCCAGGCTGGGAACAGCTTGGGCGTCTGGGCGTCCAGCTTTGGGTCGGTCACGCACTCGACCCGGTCCATGATGTGGCGCACCTCGGGACGTTCGGGTACTCCGAGAGTGTATTCACTCAGGGAGGCGCTGCCATAGCTTAGGGCCACGGCGGCGGCGAAATGCATGCTGAATTGCATGTCGACCACCGACTTGGGATTGCGCTTGGAATCCACTGGCTCGGCGACCAGCCTCATGCCCTGGCTGAGCACGCCGATCTTGACCTCTTCAATCTCCATGGGTTGGAAGTCATTGGCCTGACCGATGTCGAGCAGACAGTCGATGGGGCCTTGATTGTACCGGCAGCAGGCGTGGGGCTTGATACCGGTCTGGGTGAGCAGATATTCCTCGCCCAGGTCCTTAAGAACCAAACTGGGGTCGGGGTCGCCGGAGTAGGCTGACAGGAAGCCGTCGCGGCCCTCAAAGATAGTGGTGGGGCCGGTGTAACCTGCCCGAGCGAGTAGCGCCGCCCAGATGCCGCTGTGGGACGCCCAGCCGGGATGCAGGCGCTTGGTCCAAGCGCCTTGTGCCAGGTATTCCATGCTTCCGGCGGCCTGGCTTCCGGCGATTCCTAGGGCGTGAGTGTAGTCGTCCCCCTGAAGGCCCAGCAGACGCGCCGCAACTGCCGCTCCGCCGAAGGCCCCGCAGGTGCCGGTGGGATGAAAACCGCGGCCGTAGTGCTCCTTGGGTTTGAGGGCGCGACCCAATCTGACTATCACGTCGTATCCGGCAACCACCGCCGAGATGAACTCTTTGCCCGTGACTGGAGCGATATCGGCCATGGCCAAGGCGGTGGGAAAGGCGACCACGCCGGGGTGCAGCGACGCCTCATTGTTCACGTCGTCCATCTCGATGCTGTGGAACGCAGTGCCGTTGGCCATTGCGGCGTATTCGGGCAGGACCCGCTTGTTTGTGCCAACGATGGCTGACGGCCCGGTGCGGCCCACGTCTTCCAGGGCCTTCACCACCGCCGTGGCTGAGTCGGTCCCAGAGCCGTTCAAAGTCACACCCGCAAAGTCCAGGCATAGGTACTTGGCCCAGTCCACGACCTCAGGTGACAGGTCTTCATAACTCACGTTAGATGCGAATCTGGCCAGTGTCTGAGTGATTTCGGTCTCGTTGTAATTGCGCACCATAGGTGCCACCTCTTTGCTATTGGTGATTTGAAACTATAGGCCCGATTCGTATAGGAAATCTCCAGTGGAAAAATCCTTCATCAAATGCCGGGCGATGAGTACCCGCTGGATCTCGTTGGTGCCCTCACCAATCATCATCAGCGGCGCATCGCGGAAGTGCCGCTCTACTGCCAGGTCTTGAGTATAGCCGTAACCGCCGTGAATACGCATGGCGTCGATGGTCACCTGCATGCACATTTCGCTGGCGAAGAGTTTGGCCATGCCAGCTTCCATGTCGGCCCTTTCGCCCCGATCCTTCTTCGAGGCCGCGTGCAGAACCATCAGGTGGGCGGCTTGTACGTGGGTTGCCATGTTGGCCAGCATGATCTGGATGCTCTGGTGTTCGCCGATGGGTTTGCCGAAGGTCTTCCGCTGCTGGGCGTACTTGGTGGCTTCTTCTAGGGCCGCTCGGGCCACGCCCAGGCAGCGGGCAGCCACGTTGATCCGGCCCAATTCCAGCCCGCTCAATATCTGATAGAACCCCTGTCCCTCATCTCCGCCGACCAAATTACCGCCCGACACCCGGTAGCCCTCGAACGAAAGCTCGCAGGTGTCGACCCCTTTGTAGCCCAGCTTGGGCACGTCCCGGACCACGTTGAAACCTGGCCCCTTCTCGGCGATGAAGATGCTCATTCCCTTGCGGGGAGGGTCGGCATTGATGTCGGTCTTGGTCACCAAGGCGAAGGTGTTTCCGTTTCGGCCGTTGGTGATCAAACTCTTGCTTCCATTCACGACGTATTCGTCGCCGTCCAGCACCGCCCTCGTCTCGATGGCCTGGACGTCGCTTCCCGTGTTGGGTTCGGTTATGCAGATGCCACCCCGCTTCTCTCCGGAGGCCATCAGCGGAAGATAGTGTTCTTTCTGTTCCTGGGTGCCGTGGGTGGTGACCAGGTAAGCCATTATCAGATGGGAGTTCAGTATGCCGCTCAGGCTCATCCAGCCCCGGCAGATCTCCTCGATGGTGAGCGCGTAGGTGCTGACGTCCAGGGCCAGGCCTCCGTACTCCTCGGGGATGATGGCTCCGAACAGGCCCAGCTCTTTCATTCGCTCGACCAGCTCGAAGGGATACTCGTTGTCGTGCTCCATCTGCATGGCGACTGGGCTTACTTCTCGGCGCACGAACTCGCGGATTGTGTTGACGATGCCACGCTGGGCTTCAGACAGTGGGGCCAAAGCGTTTATACCTCTTGCCTATGGTCACGGTATTTTAACATGGCTAACGAGGGCATTCAGGCGACGCCCACGCCCGATTGACACCCCCCACTAGGCGCACTACACTCCACGTTGCCGCCAGGCGTCGCTGACCAATCGAAAACCACCTCAGGAGCAGTGCTGGTATGACCTCAAAACCCGAGTACGTAGACCTTTTGAACGACATCCGCCTCCAAGAGACCAGAGCTGGGGTGTACCTGGAAGCGTGGGCCGACAAGACCGCCAACAAAGACCTGAAAGAGTGCCTGTCCTTTGTTGCGGCACGGGAGTACAGCCACGGCGACATCTTCGACCGCCGCGTCAAAGAACTGGGTTTTGCCACCGTCGAGATCGAGGACCCGGAGTTCGAAGAGAAGGTACGGGTTGTCTCTTCAGACATATCCGACGCCGAGAAGATCGTTTGGCTCAAAGAATCGCGGCTCCGGATGCCCTCCCCCAGTGTGCGTGAGCGTTATGAGGCCGCCACAGTTGACGAATCGGTGGACCCGCTAACAAGGTCCCTGCTGCGCTGGTTCACAGACGTCGAGGATGACTCGGTAATAAGCATGAGTAAGGTTTACGCCGAAATCGAGAAAGCGGGATAACACCATGAAATTCGGAGCATTCTTCGTCGGCCAGCGCCCACAACTGCACGAGCAATACGACGACGAGAACAAGGTCAACCCAAACCCGGTGAGCCGCACCGACGTGGAAGTCTATGAAGACATTCTAAAGGGTGCGGAACTGGCCGAAGAGCTGGGTTTCGACTCGGTCTGGATCGCCGAGCACGCTTTCAGCGAACACAGCATCATCAGTTCGCCCCACAGCCTGCTGGCCGCCATCGCCGCCCGCACCACGAGGGTCAAGATTGGCGTGGCCTGCAGCATAGTGCCCTGGCACGCGCCGCTGCGGCTAGCCCAGGACCTGGCGACGGTAGATATCATTAGCGGCGGTCGCGTTGTGGTGGGTGTCGGACGAGGCTATCAAAAACGGGAGTTCGACATCTACGGAATAGACATCGCAGAGTCCCGGGACCGGTTCATCGAGGGCATGGACATCACCGTCAAAGCCTGGACCGAAGAGCGTTTCTCCTACAACGGACAATTCTTCAACTTCCCTGAGGTCATGGTCATACCCAAGCCTGTGCAGAAGCCGACCCCGCCCATACTGATGGCGGTCACCCACAGTCCCGAGTCGGTGGAGATCGCCGTCTCCAACCAATGGGGGCTCTTCACCGTGGGCAGCAGTTTCTTCCCCGCTTCGCCGGACTCCGACCAGAACCTGATCAGCCTGTACCACCGGCGCATGATTGAGGAAGGAGTGGCTCCCGACGACATCGAAATCGCGGCCGTGCGCAACGTCTACGTGTCTCCCACAGATCAAGAGGCGGTTGACCTGCTGACGCCCCGCATGCAGTGGGCCGGCGACATGGGGGAATTCCTACGCCGGCCTGTCTCAGTGATGGCCAACGCTCCTGGCGGACTCCGGGGCTACGAGAACTATGTCCGCGACCCTTTCATCGAACAAGATCTGCTGGCCGAACGCGGCAAAGAAGGGATGGCGGCCATCGGTGGGGTGGGGAAGGTCACCGGTGCCATCAAGGAACTGGAAGATAACCACGTCAACAATTTCATCAGCTACCTGGACGCCGGGGGATTGGACTTCGATCAAGTGTCCAGGTCGTTGCGGCTGTTTTCCGAGAAGGTGATACCGAACTTCCGGTAGAGACATCTCAAATCAGGATGCCGGCTGCCTAAGTGGACGCCGGAAAGGAAAAACAACATGGCAACGCTGGACGTACTGACTTACGGCTTCGCCTTGACCACCGACCAGGGGTCCTTCGGCTACTCAACCAATTCGTTGCTGCGGGTGGGCAACCACAACATCCTGATCGACACAGGGCCGTCGTCGCGCCGCCCGTTTCTGGTCAAGGCCCTCAAAACCAAGGGTCTGGAGGTCAATGATATCGATATCGTCATCCTGACCCATATGCACTGGGACCACTGCCAAAACACCGACCTGTTCACCAATGCCCGTGTGCTAGTCAACCCCACTGAGATCGACTACGCCCGCAACCCCAACAAATGGGACCTGGCCGTGGCGGCTGGTATGGCTGAAATGATGGGAAAGATGAAAGTCGACCCGGTCTCTGAGGGCGACAAGATAGCGGACGGTGTTTCTATCATCGAGACGCCCGGCCACACCAAAGGCCACATGAGTATCCTGGCCGAAATCAATGGCGAGAACGTCCTACTGGCCGGGGACGCCATGCCCGAGAGTGGCACCGTGGCCCGCGGACTGCCTTATAACGTGTTTTGGGACGTGGAAGACGCCCAGGAGAGTGTCGAGAAGATGGTGGCAGCCTCCAACGTGTTCTATCCAGGACACGACAGACCTTTCCGCGTGGAGGGCGACGAGATTAACTACTTGGAAGGCCCCGAGAACATCCACGTCATGGACAGCACCGAGGGCGGCGGCACCGCTTCGTTGACCTTCACTGTGTCGGCCTCCCGCGTCGTGAACGTAGACATAGTCCAGAAGTAACGGGCGGTTTACAAATGGCAGCCACCACGCCTGATGCAGACCCCGCCCAAACCCTAGCCGCCCATGTTATTAATACTGGCGCGGCGGATGTTCCCGCTGTCAGCTTGATGGCAACACGCCGCGATGTCCTGGACACCTTCGGCGCGATGCTGGGCGGAAGCGGCGCGCCCGGCGTAAAAGAACTGGCGGCGGTTACTGGACGCTGGGGTGGCAAGGAGGAGGCCAGTCTCGCCGTTCTCGGCGGGATGATGCCCGCCCACCATACCGCACTGGTAAACTCAGCCATGGGCCACGCCCTTGACTTCGACGACACTTTCGACAAGGGCGGACATATCCACCCCGGCACGTCGGTCTTAGCGGCCAGCCTGGCTGTTGGAGAATCCCTGGGCGGCGTCACCGGCGACAAATTGATGTTAGCCGTCACGCTTGGGTTGGACGTATCGTGTCGGCTCGCCTTGGCGCCAGCCGAAGACCGAGGATGGCACCGCACCGCTACATTCGGCATCTTTGGCGCGACCGCTGCGGCGGGGAAGTTGCTGGGGCTGTCCCAAACGCAGATGATCCACGCTTTTGGTATCGCCTACAGCCAGGCGGCTGGCAACCGGCAGAGCATCGTCGATGGAGCACTGACGAAACGCTTTCAAGCGGGACAGGCGGCCCACGGCGCGGTACTCTCGGCTTTCTTGGCTAAAGAGGGTTTTACGGGGGCGAAAAACGTGTTTTCCGGGCCGTACGGCTTCTATTCTATGTACCAACCGGAAGGCCACGACCTCTCGGTCATTGGCCAAGGGCTGGGAGAGGAATTCTTCGGCGACCGGATGAGTCTCAAACCCTATCCCTGCGGCCGCCCCACCCATAGCTATATTGATGCGTCCGTCAAACTCCACCATGAGTTGGACCTGGGTCGAAACTCCATTGAATCGGTGTATGTGCGAACCGACCCGGAGACTTATACCTCCCGCTACAGCGTTTCCTCAGGCGTGGTCTGGCCTCAGCAGCAGGTCGAGGCCCAATTCAGTCTGCCCTACCTAATCGGGTGCGCTTTGATCCTAGGTGGGGTAGGGATCGATCAGATCAACGCCTTTGACGACCCGTCGGTGCTGGCGGCGTCAGCCCTGGTCAAGGCGGAGAGCAAAGAGGGCATGGCCAAAGGGTGGGCCGAGATTGAAGTGGTGTGCTCTGAGGGAAAGTCAGCTTCGGTGGAACTTGAGCCGCCTTCGGGTTCTCCAGACAATCCCCTGACCTCCA
>UINC01001449.1_pt2 | contig 20862 bp, 19 predicted proteins | sample 5385821 | NCBI WGS metagenome assembly UINC01 (sample SAMEA4666929, study PRJEB26691) | marine metagenome | isolation source: Pacific Ocean | place: Pacific Ocean | collected 2011-10-13 | reverse complement strand
AGGAAAGTGCCGCCGTAACTGACAAAAGGCAGGGGGATGCCGGTGACAGGCACCATCCCGACCGTCATGCCGACATTGACGAAGACGTGTACGAGCCAAGCTCCGAAGATACCGAAGATCACCAGGCCCGCAAACGGATCGGCTTCTCCTTCGGCCATCCTCACGAGCCGATAGAGGATGACGGCGAACAACAACAGAGTGAGGATCGTTCCCAAGTACCCCAGCTCCTCTCCGATGACGGAAAAAATGAAGTCGGTGTGCTGCTCCGGAAGAAAGTCGAAGCGTTTTTGTGTCCCCTCCGTAAACCCGTTTCCAGTCAGCCCACCGCTGCCGATAGCCACCATCGACTGTACGACGTGGTAGCCCGCGCCCCGGGGATCGACGCTCGGATCCAGGAACACCAGAATGCGGTTCTGCTGATAGCCGGCCAAAGAGTCCCAGAGCGGAGTGGAGATCGTACCGGCCGCCAGGTTCGCGAGGACCACCGCAAGCGACTCCACCAGAAAGAGACGGTACCGATAGAGGTATAACGCAAGAACCAGGAACACGAAGAACGCGGCCCAGATTCTAGGATCGAAGCTCAGCACCAAGGAGATACCCGGACTCATCAATAGCGCCAACAACCCGATTGGCGTCCCAGCCCAAAACAGGGCCGCGAATAGAATTCCGACGAAGGCGAGTGCCGTGCCAAGATCGGGTTGCAGGATGACGAGCACAAATGGTACTCCCACGATGGCGGCGGGATTCACGAGTGCTCGGAGCGTCGCAGGTTCCGGACGAGCTCCCAGGTACCGTGCCAAAGCGAGGATCGTGGTGAGCTTGGCCAGTTCGGAAGGCTGAAAACGAATGGGACCGATTTCCAGAAAGCTCCTCACTCCAGCAGCCGTTCCCGAGCCGGCCCCAACGAAGAGGGTTGCAAGGAGCAGGATTACGCACAGGACGTGCGCAGGGACGGCGACCCACTCGATCCACCGAGGACCGATCTGGCAAATAACCACGAACGCAACAAGCGAGATCGCCGCCCATTGAATCTGGAGGATCCAGGCACCTTCAGTGATTGGGCTGGGGATGTTCAGGACGCCCGCCGAATAGATCATGGCGATGCCGAACGACGTCATAACGAGCGCCGCCAGGAACAGAGCCGGATCGCCTACCCAGCGCTTGAAGAGGTTACCCATTAACGACGATCAGCCCTATTCTATCAGCGAGCCCAGGGAGCAGGCCGGCCGAAATTGTAGTGCTCCCCGAGGGTCTGGATCGAATCGGGGAGGGGCATCCCATGTTCGCGACGTAAAAAGAAGTCCGCCGTCTTCGACACGAGCGGCGCCGCAACACCCGACCCGCTTTCCCCGAACTCCACAAGCGCCACTACCACGATTTCTGGATCCTCGCCCCGCGGTCCGGCCATGCCCGCAAACCAGGCATGCGGGCGCAAGGTGTCCTGAGGGTTCTGACTGGTTCCGGTCTTGCCGAGCACCTCCCAGTGTTCGAGGGCTGTCCCTAAGTATGCCGTCCCCCCCGGAGACGCAACTCCACGCATACCCTCCCGGAGCACCTCCATACTCTCTCTCGACATATTGGGGAGACGCCAATCCTCTGTCGGATCGGGATTCTCGAGCAAGTGGGGCGTCGGTGCCGTGCCATCCCTAGCCAACGCAAGATAGAACTGTGCCATCTTGAGCGGCGTCTGTGAGTTGGGACCTTGCCCGATGGCGAGATTCAGAACCTCATTTTCCTGAGGTCTATACCCGAAGATACGTTCCCAATATTCCCGCCCTTCCGGGAAGATGCCGCTGCTTTCCTGCGGCAAATCAATGCCGCTCTGTTTGGCGAAACCGATCCGGATACCCTCCTCGAGCAGAGGGTCCAAGCCGACCCTGAGGCCGAGTTGGTAGAAGTACACGTTGCAGGAACTGGCTATGGCTCCCGCCAAATCCAGGTAGCCGTGACCTTCTTCTTCCCAGCAACGGCGGTAATCGTCGCCAATGAATATTCCCCCGTTGCAAGGCTCCGGCATGAATTCGCGGGGACCCACCACACCTCGATCGACCGCGATCGCCGCGGCCGCCAGCTTCCATGTAGAACCGGGCGGATAGGTTCCCGTCACCGCCCGGTTGAAGAGCGGCGTCTCGGGATCCGACTCAAGTACAGCCCATTCTGCGGGGGTCAGCCCGTTCACAAAAGCGTTCGGATCGAACGTAGGAGCCGAGTACAACGCGAGCACTCCACCGTCCACCGGATCCAGGGCGATCACCGCACCTGCGAGTGAGTCCGGAAAGATGCTGTGAATCCACTCCATCAGTTCGAGATCGAGCGTAAGATGGATATCTTCGCCGGGGTCACCGGCGTCCTCTTCGATGCCCGCCAGCGACCCCACGATTCGACCCAAGGCATCAACCTCGAGATATCGCACACCCTGGCGCCCCTGGAGTCGCTCCTCATACTGCCGCTCGATTCCCACCTTGCCGATCAGCATGCCGGGCTCGTACTCCGTAAAGCGAGGCCCGGTGAGTTCCTCCGCCGTGATCTCGTTGACGTAGCCAAGGACGTGAGACGCGGCACTTCCCCCGATGTAGCGCCTCTTCGGCCTCATCTCGATGACGATACCGGGGAAGTCCTCACGCCTCTCCTGAAGGACGGACACCGCCTCATCTCGATGACGATACCGGGGAAATCCTCGCGCCTCTCCTGAAGGACGGACACCGCCTCGAAATCGGTATCGATCTCAACGACCAAAGGCTCCCATCGCTGATACTGCCCCATCAGAGTCTCGATCCGTTCGTCCGAAAGTCCGAGATAGGGCCTGAGACTCTCCAAGGTCTGCCGGGTCGATTCGCGGGACTCCCGGAGGACGAGGACGACGTATCCCGGAACGTTGTCCACCAGCACCCGGCCGTTGCGATCGAAAATAGTCCCCCGAGGCGCGGCGACCGGAAGAGGCCGAAATCGATTCGACCTCGACTGGAGCACATAGTCGTTCGATTGAAACACCTGGACCCGGAAGAACTGAACGGCCAACGACCCGAGCGCGATGGCTATAATTGCGAGTGCTCCTGTCGCCCGCTGACGGCGCCTGTGTGCATGTACCAATCTCATCGGACCGTCTCCCATCCCAAGCCACTAATCGCGATCACGACCAGTCCGATCACACCCGCATACACCGCGGAGATCGGAGATTGAATCAGCACCGTATCAACAAAGGGTTCTCTCAAACCCTCCCCTAAAGCAACCCAATGTAGGAGATCTCTAACCCACTTCCCCAACACCAGGTAGGACATCACAAAAAAAAGGGAATCGCCCACGAAGAAGTCCCTGGTCCCCGCTCCGCCCGTGCCCACGAGGGTCAAAGCAAACGTATTGGCACCAAAAGCAAGTACGGAAAAAGCATCTTCGAGAAGCCCCAAGACGAATCCGAATCCGGCCGCTCGCCCCATTCCCACCTCTCTCGCCCCAATGAGCAACCCCACGGCGAGGAGATCCGGCGCGCCCTCACCGAAACCCAAGCTCACATGAAGCCCGAAATGCAAGAGTATCAGTAAGCCCACAACACCCCAGACCCGCGTCGGGATTTTCACCGAGGTCTTCTTGCTCCCAAGTCGGCGATGCCCTGAGCAGGCTCCTCTGGCTCGACCTGCTCTGGCACCATGGGACCCTCTTCCGACCGCAAGTTCGCATCAAGGAAGTCCGGTTCCTCGGGCACCAGCACCAGGACGTGGGCGGCCTCTCCGGGTGATACGAAGGGACGTACTAGGTATGATCTGTTCCAACCCTCCCGCTTGCCCGACTCTTCGATCACAACGCCGAGCCGGATCCCGCGGGGATAGACGCCCAAGCCATTGGTGACCAAAACCACCCCGGGCATCAATTCCTGCTGGAACGGCACCCCGTCCAGAAGCATCAGATCGGCTCCACGGAACCTTCCGGGGGTCGCTCGGACCAGCCCGGTAACGGAACCGTCCTCGGTCATCGCGCTGGCTCGGAACTGAGGGTGCGTCCAATCCCGCCCCGTCGCGCTGGTAGCCCCTGCCGTGCGCACCACGCCGAGGAGATAACCCCGGTCCGTGATCACCGGGGAGTCCCTCGCCACCCCCCGGTCGCTCCCCACATCGAGCAGGAACATGCTCTCCGAACCTGGCATACCGGCGCGAATGACAGCGGCCGGCACGTATCGATCTGGATTCCTGCCTGACAGATCGAGGAGCCTCCGTAACCTGGCATTCTCCTCCAACAAAGTGCTGCTGTTCGCGATCATGGCGACGAGGGAGTCCAGCCGTGCTTGAAGGTCTTCGGTGTCCTCCGCGTGGACACTTCTTCGGCCCAGGACCTCCTGAGTGAAGATGAAGGGTCGAAGCACGGAGTCACGTAGAAGCGAAGCGACCCCATCTTGCGACGTATCGGGGAGTAAGAGAGCGATCACGGACAACACGACAAAGCCGAAAGCGACGAACGCACCGTAAGGCTTTCGGGTCCCGTTGGTACCGCTCTTGTACTTAGACATAGTCCCCAACCCAGCCCCGGCAGGCCAACCGTCAAGCACCCATTTCCGTCTTTCAGGACGAGTCCTAGGTGGTCAGCACCGTCCGATACTTTTCTAGGTCATCCAGAATTCGGCCTACCCCACGCACCACACAACTGAGAGGCTCCTCGTCCACATGGATCGGCAGATTCGTCTCGTGCTGCAGAAGCCGATCCATACCGCGAATGAGGGCGCCACCACCCGTCATCACAATGCCGCGATCCACGATGTCGCTGGAGAGCTCAGGTGGTGTGATCTCCAAAGCCCGTCGGACCGCTTCGACGACCGCCTGGATCGGTTCCTGGATGCACTCACGTATTTCTTGGGAATGGACGTGGACGGTCTTGGGAATCCCACTCACCAAATCCCGGCCTTTCACGTCCATCTCCCGCTCCTCTCCTACTTCGAAAGCGGAACCGATCTGAATCTTGATGGCTTCAGCAGTCGGTTCGCCAATCAAGAGGTTATAGTTCTTGCGAAGGAAGGTGACGATCGCAGCATCGAACTCGTCGCCACCTACCCGGATCGATGTATTGGACACGATGCCGGCGAGCGCGATGACGGCGATCTCGGTGGTTCCGCCGCCAATGTCGATTACCATGTTGCCGGTGGGCGTCTCGACAGGAAGGCCCACCCCGATGGCGGCAGCCATCGGCTCTGCGACCATGTATACGGACTTGGCCCCAGCCGAAATGGCACTCGAACGGACCGCACGCCGCTCCAGCTCCGTGATCCCAGACGGGACACCAACCACGACCCGAGGCTTGATGCGGAGAACCCGCTTGGCGGTAACCTGCTTGAGAAAATGGCGGAGCATCATCTCGGTGATGTCGACGTCCGCGATAACGCCATCCTTGAGCGGCCGCACCGCTTCGATCGCCTCAGGGGTGCGTCCTAACATACGTTTGGCCTCGAGGCCAATCGCCATGATGCGCCCAGTCCCCTTTTCGATGGCGACCACCGAGGGCTCGTTGAGAACGATCCCTTCGCCCTTCACATACACCAATGTGTTGGCTGTTCCCAGGTCCACCGCGATATCGTTTACTGGGATCAGCCGACCCGCTTCCAACCACTTGGCGAAGTTCAAAGTTCTCGAAAGTCCTTAATGTGAGCGGTGCTTGCCGGGTCATGCCGCGATGATGCAGACATCATGCGCCATGCCCCAAGATGCCTAGAAGAGATTTTACGTCAAGGAATTTTCAAATGGTCGGTTCCGTGTTCGACGCCATATGTTCACTCGATTCCGGTACTTCCGAAGCCACTTTCACCCCGCTCGGTGGCACCCAACTCCGTCGACTCTATCACCTCAGGCGCAGAAAAGCGTTGGAAAACCAGCTGCGCGATTCTATCGCCACGTGTGAAAATGACGGGCTCAGCGCCGCTATTCTGAAGAATGATTCGGAGTTCGCCCCGGTAATCCGGGTCGATGGTCCCGGGACTGTTCGGGAGTGTGACACCATGACGTAAGGCCAAGCCTGACCGAGGCCGCACCTGACACTCCATCCCTTCGGGGAGCTCCATCTCCAGGCCTGTCGAGACCAGACGAATCTCCTGCGGAGCGAGGACGAAGTCTTTTTCCGCCGAGCGGACATCGTATCCAGCCGCGTGAGGCGTGGCTCGGGAAGGGAGCGGCAGATCCGGGTTTTGAGGAAGCCGCTTGAAACGCACTAGCTCAGTCACCAGACCTGCGCCTAGGTTGAACAAATCAGGAAGAGGTGTCTGAGCGAACGCACCGTCACGCAGGCCCCAGGGTCAGCGTATACTGATCGTCCGGATTGTAGAAACGCTGACAGGCGGAGTTCACTTCGTCCGAGGTCACCGCTTCGATCCGGGCGAGAGACTCGTCCAGATCCCGATACGGCTCACCCCGTAGTGTAAAACCTACCAGACGAAGCAGTCTCGCCCCCGTCGACTCCATCGCCAGAATCGAGCGTCCCTTCGCGTGGCTCTTGGCCTGTTCGAGTTCCTCATCCGTGACCCCGTGCTCACACAGTTTTCCGTATTCAAATAAGATCCTCTCCAACGCCTTTTCGGACGCCTCGGGCCTCGTGCCCACATACACACCCGCCATTCCAGCCTTGCTGTAGAAGGACTGGAAGGCATATACGGAGTACGCCAAAGCCAACTCTTCACGAATCCTTTGGAACAGCCTGGAACTCATGCCTCCACCAAAGGCTCCCGAGATCAAGATGAGTGCGTTACGGACCGGATCGGCAAAAGACGGCGTCGCATGACTGATCACGAGGTGAACCTGGGCGGCATCTCGTACGACAGAATTTCGGCCAGAGATCGTATCCGCCGGTTCCTCAATCTCTGGCGACACACACCCCGCGCCCACGCCACCAAACAGCTCCATCAACTGGCTCACCACGTCATCATGTTCGATATTGCCCACACATCCTAGGACGATATTTCGTCCTTGATATCGCTCGGAGTGGAGTGAGCGAAGATCGTCGATCTCGAACGCTCTTACGGTCTCGCGGGTGCCGAGAATCGGTTGGCCGTAGGCATGGCCGTTCCAGAACTTGGCGCCATGGAGATCGAAGACCATGTCGTCGGGCGTGTCCTCGACCCCGGCGATCTCTTCGATCACGACGTCCTTTTCCAGTTCGAGGTCGCTGGGATCCAAGCGCGGATGAAGAACCAAGTCCGCCAGTACGTCCAGGGCCACCGGCAAGTGTTCGTCGAGCACATGGGCCTGATAGCTGGTGTGCTCACGAGTCGTATAGGCGTCGAGGCTCCCCCCCAGCGATTCGAGAGAGAGAGCAATCTCATGGGCCGTTCGGCGCCCCGTGCCCTTGAACACGAGGTGCTCCATCAGATGGCTGACACCACCCGATTCAGGCGTTTCATGTGCGGAGCCTTGGGCGATCCACACACCGACAGCGACGGATCGTACGTCGGGCCTTCGTTCGGTTACGACCCGTATGCCGTTATCGAGCACCGCCTCATGCATTTCGGCCCCCGCAAGAGTTCAGCCCTGAGCCTCCTCGGACTGACCCTCGTCGTCCCCCGCGTTGCCGTCCTCCGCACCGCCGCCCGCAGCATCCTCCTCTAACGCAGCCTTCCGGGAGAGACGGAGACGGCCTTTCTCATCAATGGAGAGCAACTTCACTCGGGTGATGTCACCCTTATTGAGCACGTTCTCGGTCTTCTCCACTCTGCCCTCCGCGAGCTCGGAGATGTGGCACAACCCCTCCACACCTGGAACGATCTCGATGAAGGCGCCGAAGGAGGTCGTGTTCTTGACCGGGCCTTCGTAGATCCTCCCGATCTCGGGCTCCTGGACAATCGCTTCGACCATCTCACGTGCGCGTGCTCCGGCCTCACCGGAGACCGCCGCGATCTTCACGAGACCGCTGTCATCGATATCGATCTTAGCCCCGGATTCTTCTTGAATGGCACGGATGGTTTTCCCTTTGGGCCCAATGATGTCGCCGATCTTCGAGGGATTGATCTGGATGCTCACGATCCGAGGGGCGTACTGCGAAAGGTCGCTCCTCGGCTCCGCGAGTGCCTGATCCATGTGGTCGAGGATGTGCATCCGACCCTTATGGGCTTGCTCGAGCGCGGTCTTCAGGATGTCGTGTGTCAGCCCCTCGATCTTGATGTCCATCTGAATGGAGGTCACACCTTCGCGTGTGCCAGCGATCTTGAAGTCCATGTCACCGAGTGCATCCTCAAGTCCGAGGATGTCGGTAAGAATCGCGACGTCGTCCCCTTCCTTGATCAGCCCCATCGCGATCCCTGCACACGCGGACTTCACCGGTACGCCGGCGTCCATGAGCGCAAGCGACGCGCCGCATACCGAAGCCATCGACGATGACCCGTTCGACTCGAGGATGTCAGAGACTATCCGAATCGTGTAGGGGAAGTCGTCGTAGGCCGGTAGAAGCGGGCGGATGGCTCGCTCGGCCAGCGCCCCGTGTCCCTGCTCACGCCGCGACGTACCGCGGTAGGGGCGCGCCTCGCCCACCGAGAACGGCGGGAAGTTGTAGTGGAGCATGAACGACTTGGTGACCTCTTCGGCGCTTTCGATGTTGTCGATCCGCTGCTCATCTCGGGACGTTCCGAGTGTGGTGGCAACCAGGGCTTGCGTCTGGCCCCGCGTGAACAGTGACGAACCGTGCGTCCGAGGGAGCACCCCAACCTCCGACGTGATCGGTCGAACATCCTCCACGCCGCGACCATCCGCCCGCTCGCCCTGTTTGAGAATACGCGTACGCATGGAGCGCTTCTCGATATTACGAAGCACCGTCTTGACGGATTTCTCGTGATCGCCGTACGCCTCGTCCTCTTCGATCAAGCGGCTGATCACGTCCTCGGCCACCGCGGCCATCGCCTGGTTCCGTTCGGCCTTGTCGGACAAAGTTAACGCCTCATCGATTCGGCTCTCGGCCATGTCCGTCACCTTGGCGGCGAGGTCTTGGTCCGGCTCGATCGGCGACCAGTCCATGTCGGGGACCGTGTGCCCTTCCAGCAGTTCACGCTGGATGTCGATGAGCTCCTTGATACCCTGATGTGCGGTCTCCAGGCCTTCGAGGATCTCGGCCTCACCCACCTCGACCGCGCCGCCTTCCACCATCAGAATGGCGTCTTCAGTACCCGCAACCAGGATATCGAGGTCGGAGTATTCGAGTTGCTGAAACGTGGGATTGAGTACCCACGTACCCTTGATGCGGCCTATACGAACGGTCGCTACCAAGGTGTTGAATGGGATTTTAGACATGTTCAGCGCCACCGAAGCGCCGAGCATGCCGAGTACGTCAGCGGCGTTTTCCTGATCGGTACTGAGCACGAAACATGCGACCTGCGTCTCGTGCTGGAATCCCTTGGGAAACAACGGGCGGAGCGGCCGATCCGTCAGGCGCGCCGACAGGATCGCGTTCTCGCTCGGCCGACCCTCGCGCTTGAAGAAGCCACCGGGAATCTTCCCGGCCGCGTAACTCTTTTCCTGAAATTCGATGGTCAGGGGGAAAAACGGTAGATGGCTTGGACCGTCCTGCACCGTAGCGGCGCAAAGCACGACCGTGTCACCATACTGGACCAGGCAAGACCCTTGGGCGTTTCTGGCCATGCGCCCGAACTCGAGGCTCAATGTGCGCCCCGCAAATTGGCGTTCGATTCTCTTGATCATATTCTCTTTTCTCTGCTGTCAGGCGGACGGGGACACCCCGTCACGCACTCATGATCCCGTCGGGGCATTCCCGATCGGGTTCTGCGGCAGGAGTCCGAAGAGAAATCGACCGCCGCAACGGGGGCGCCAGAGCGCCCTGGCGGGGGCACGAGGTGCCCGGCCAGATGCAGCCATTTGTTGGGTCGATTCTCTTGGCTCCTGCTTTTCCAAATCCAAAGCGGCGGGCCATTTATGGCCGCCATCCTTGGCCGACATCACTGGCAAGGTGTTGAAGAAGTACAAGACCTTTCTAATGCCGGAGTCCCAGATCCGCGAGAACTTCACGGTACCGCTCAACGTCCGTGCGTTTCATGTATTCCAGAAGGCGTCGACGGCGGCCCACCATCTTGAGAAGGCCGCGGCGGCTATGGTGATCCTTTTTGTGCGCGTCGAAATGCGACCGAAGGTCATTGATACGCGCTGTGAGAATCGCCACTTGGACGGGAGCGCTCCCGACGTCTCCGTCGTGGAGCTGGTGCTTCTTGATGATTTCTTCTCGATTGATCGTCATTTGGTCTTTGCCTCCGCAGGAGTCTGCGCTACAAGGGAAGCTCGTCATGCTTCATTTGAATAGCCGTTAAGCTAGCGGGAGACCTCGGTGGCAACAACGCCTTCTAGGACGTGACACGAAGGACTTCACGCGCCTGCTCGACATCTTCCTTCATCTGCTGGACGAGAGCTTCGCTCGTATTGAACGGACGTACCTCCCTCAAGTACTTTACGAAGTCCATGCGGACCTCTTCCCCGTAGATGTCTTCATCAAAACCCAAGAGGTGCACCTCGATGGTCGGTGGAGATCCACGGAACGTTGGTCGGGGTCCGATGTGGAGCGCACCATCGAATGTGCCTGAGCGGACCGTTCCGCGCACGGCATAGATCCCCGGCGGAGGGATGAGCTTACCACCTTCGCCCCCTCCCCGTACTTCGAGATTGGCCGTAGGAAAACCCAGTGTCCGACCCCGTTGATCACCACGCACGACCAACCCACGAAGGGAGTACGGGCGGCCCAAACCCCTTCGTGCGGCTTCCACGTCACCCTCGAGGAGGGCCTGACGAATCTTGGTGGAGGAGATCGCCTCCCCTTGGGACGTGACCGGGCCCACCACATCGACGCCAAACCCCAACTCGGCTCCGAGCTCCTTGAGCATATCGGCGTCACCTTCACGCCCCTTCCCGAAGCGATGATCGTACCCCACGACTAGCTCCCCGACGTTGACACGCTCCACCAGGATCTCCTCAACGAAGCGCCGGGGAGTGTACGCGGCCAACATGGGTGTGAACGCGAGGAAGACGGCGTAGTCGAGACCCGATTCAGCTAGAATTTCTTTCTTCTCCACCGGCGTCGTCAGCATGGGTGGAGCCCATTCCGGACGCACGATCGTAAGGGGGTGGGGGTGGAACGTCACCAAGACGCTCCTACCGCCCACCCCCTCCGCTCTGCGCCGAATCTCCGATAGCACCTCCCGGTGGCCTCGATGAACGCCATCGAACATTCCGGTCGTGACGACCGCCTTGCGGCCGTCCCTCGGGAGTCCGGGGGGAAGCGTCGGGTCGATCGCGTATCCCGTCATCTAGTAAGAATTTTCTTCGGTGAGAGGTGCCCGTTCCGGATCTCGGCGATACCGATCAAGCCCGTCTCATCCACAACGGCGACGGGGCTTCCGGTCTCCGGATGGGGCTCTTCGGACCATGGAATCGCTTGTCCTTGAAAAAGTCGTGACGCGGCACCGGCCTCCACATGAACCGTCGCCAAGTGACCCACTGCGGTCGCCGGCTCGACCCAATGGGTCGGATCTGCTGAAAAACCTTCTCGGAGGCGCTCGCCGGGTATCGCACGGTCCACGGAGAACCCCCCTATCGCGATTCGGCGCAGGGCCGTGAGATGGGCCCCGACCTCAAGCCTATCCCCAAGATCTCTCGCTACCGCTCGGACGTATGTGCCGCTCGAACAGGCCATCGTGAAGTCCACCTCAGGAGGCGCGAAGTCGGTCAGCCGAATCTCGAAAATCTCCACATCGACGGGTGCAAGCTGAACGGTATCTCCTCGACGCGCCCTCTTGTACATCCTCTCGCCCCCTACCTTCTTCGCCGAAAACTGTGGAGGGACTTGTCGCCCGCGCCCCTCGAAGGTGGCCAACTCCGCCCCAATCTTTTCTCGGGTCAGCTCCGCCCCGAAGTCCTGGACGGCGACCGCCTTGCCCTCGGCGTCATGCGTGTCCGTGCGGATCCCCAGCCGCGCACGGGCCTCGTATCTCTTCGAGAGCACGGCCAGGTACTCGGCAAGGCGCGTGACAGGGCCGACCAGCAAGATCAGGAGTCCGGAAGCGAAAGGATCCAGCGTCCCTGTGTGACCGATTCTTCGTACACCCAGAGACTTTCGCGCCCAACTCACCACGTCGTGCGAAGTGGGCCCCGCAGGCTTGTCAACGAGAAGCGCTCCACCTCCCTCGGGCACGACCACCCCATCACGCGACACCCGATTCCTCCGTATCGCCGTCCGTGCGATCGTTCGCTTCGCGAGGTCCGTCATCCTCCTCGTCTTGGCCAACGTCCAATCCTTTGAGAATCTCCTCGATGCGGTTGGCCTGAGCCGCCGTCTTGTCCTCTAGGAACCGTAACTCCGGGATCCGGCGTATGTGCAGCACAGCGGCGAGCTGGCGTCGGATGAAATTCGCTGCTCCCTCGAGGCCCAAAAGAGCATCGGCGCGATCCTGGTCATCGTTGCCTAGACCAACGTAAACCCGAGCAAGCCAGAGGTCCGACGTGACTTCAACCGAGTTGACGACCACATCCAGCACCCGCGGATCACGAACCGAACGGCGTAGTATCGCGGTAATTTCCCGGCGGAACTGTTCGTTGAGGCGGGCGAGTCGTCGGTTGGGTTTATCCATGGACCTGAAGGAATCAGTAACGGACCTTGTCTACTGAGAGAATCACCACGCGGTGCTCACCCTCGATAAATCGATCCAACTTGGAAATAACGGAATCCGGCGAGGCGCCGTCCGTGGTTACAAGTGCGACGGAAAGCTGGGCACGGGTCCAAACGTCTTGGTAGGCGGTTTCGGCGACGGAGACGTTGAATCGCCCCCGGATTCGATCCTTCAACGACTTGACGACCCTCCGCTTGTCCTTGAGGGATCTACACTCCGGAAGCGAGAGATCCCAGGAGCACCCTGAAACGAGCACGCAGTCTCTTGCTGAGCCTAGACTGTCGCTTCCGCGAGCGTCCGTGGCACCTCTTCGACGATGTAGCTCTCAATCACATCGTCCACCTTGATGTCGTTGAAGTTTGCGATGGCGATGCCGCACTCGAGACCCTCACGAACCTCAGCGACGTCGTCCTTAAAGCGCTTCAACGAAGAAACCTCGCCTTCGTAGACGACGACGCCCTCTCTAATGAGCCGCACATTCAACTTCCGGTCGACCACACCGTCAACGACCTCACAGCCCGCTATGGTACCGACCTTCTTGATCTTAAAGACCTCGCGAACCTCCGCGGACCCGACAATCTGCTCCTTGCGCTCGGGGGTCAACATTCCTTCAAGCACAGCGCGAATCTCGTCGACACCCTCGTAGATCACATCGTAGATGCGGACCTCGACCCCATCCCGCTCGGCGTTCTTGCGTGCATTCGTGTTCGGACGGACCCGAAACCCGAGAATCACAGCCCCGGAGGTGCCTGCCAGCAACACATCCTCCTCGTTGATCGCTCCCACCGCACGGTGAACGATGTGGACCTTCACCTCGTCGGTTCCGAGGTGCTCCAAGGCGTCTGAAAACGCCTGCGCGGAGCCATCCACATCGGCTTTGATGATGAGCGGAAGCACGTCCGCCGTACCTTCAGCTACCATGCCGGAGAAGTCCCCGAGCTTGACCCCACGTTCCTTGATGCGAAGCTGCTTCTCCCGATCCAGGCGCATCCGGCTCTGGGCGATCTCGCTCGCCGCGGTGGCGGCCATCACCTGGAACGTGTCTCCGGCCTGAGGGACGCCTGCGGTTCCGAGAACCTGCACGGGGATTCCCGGCCTGGCCTCCTCCACCTTGTGACCACGCTCGTCCAGCATGGCACGCACGCGACCCTCGAAGTTCCCGACGACGAAGGCATCTCCTACGCGAAGAGTTCCCTTCGTGACCAGTATCGTAACCACTGAGCCCTTTCCCACATCCAACTGGGACTCGATCACCGTTCCCATGGCATCACGGTCGGGGTTGGCCTTCAGCTCCAACAACTCCGCCTGGAGCAGAACCTTTTCCAGAAGTTCGTCGATACCCTGCCCCGTCTTGGCCGAGATGTCCGAACTCAATATGTCCCCGCCGAATTCCTCGACTTGAACGTCCTGCTGAAGAAGCTCCTGTTTCACCTTGCCAGGATCCGCCGATGGGAGGTCGCATTTGTTCACGGCGACGACCAAGGGTACACCGGCGTTCCGAGCGTGGCTGATCGCTTCATTGGTTTGCGGCATGACCGAGTCGTCCGCAGCCACAACGAGAATCACGATGTCGGTGATCTCCGCACCTCGAGCACGCATGGCAGTAAAGGCGGAGTGACCCGGCGTATCCAGGAACGTGATCATGCGTTGGTCGTCCAACTCGACGTGGTAGGCACCGATATGCTGCGTGATACCGCCCGACTCTCCGGCCACCACATTGGCCTCCCGGATCGCATCCAACAGGAGTGTCTTGCCGTGGTCGACATGCCCCATGACGGTCACGACCGGCGACCGCGGTTTCAGGTCGGCCTCAGCCTCCTCCTCCTCGACCGTGTCTTCATGGTGGCCGTATTCCTCCTCGCGAATCACCGTGCACTCGAACTCATCGAGGAGCAGCTCGATTTGGGGGAAGTCGAGGCGCTGATTGATGGTCACCGTGAGCCCCAGGTTCTTGAATGCGGACCCGATGATCGCGGTCGAGGACACGTCAACGAGATCGGACAACTCCGATACGGTCAGGAATTCGGCGACCCGAACCACCCTCCGCTCCCGTTCTTCTTCCTCGCGCGCCTCCTCCTCCGCGGCCTCGCGCTCTTTCTTGGACGGTCCGGACCCCTTCCGCCGGCGTTTTTTTCCTCCGCCTTTGAGCTGCGCCATCACGCGCTGGATGTTCTCCTGGACAGCACTCTGATCCACCCGTTGGCGTTTCTTGCCCTTCCTCTGCCGCTGACTCCGCTGGCCATCGGGAGTATACCCCTCCGCCTGGACTCGGACCTGTCCGGCCGTTCCGGAAGAAGGGCCCGGTTTTGGGCGACGAATCACACGGGCCGGTCCCTCGGATCCAACCTGCCGAGCCGGCTCCGGCCGTTGGCGCGGCGGGGCTTCCTCGACAGAGTCAAGAGTTCCGGTAGCGGGCGTTTCGGCTTCGGTCTCGGCTTCTACCGGAGACTCGTCCCCCACCTGGAGACCGGGCTCCTCCAGCGTGGGTTCGGAATCGGCAACGATATCGAGTTCTGGGACAACCTCGTCCACTACGTCCATCACATCCACGGGCGGCCCCGTATCCGGAGCCGGCTCCAGTACGACAGCGGAATCCTCATCGTTGTCTACATCGCTGGCCGCCACTTCAGTCTTTTCTGCTGCGTCCACTTCGTCGGCCGCGTCCACCTCTTCCGCTACGTCCATCTCAGACTGGGGCTCTGGCTCTGGCGGTAACTCGGTCATGCGACGACGCCGGCGCTTCCCGGCAATCGGCTTGGCGTCCACGATGGCCGCCTCGATCGCCTCTGCACTATCCTTGTGCCCGCTCCGCCGCTCCCGCTCGAGGCGAGCCAGAATGAGAGCGACGTCCCCCTCGCTGACAGATGCGTCCTTGTCCGTCGCAGAAATCCGCAACGTACGCAGGAGACTCAACAATACCTCGGACGAAACCCCGAGGTCGGTGGCTAATTCTGCAACCCGCATCCGCTTCGTTTACCTCCGAGACCCATTTGCGACTGGTATTGCCGACTTCACAGCGAGCCGGGCAATCAACTCCTTGGCGAGCTCCTTATCCGTGACGGCCACCGCTGAAACCGGCGCCGATCCCACGGCCAATCCCAAGGCCTCACGCGTCCCGACGATCGCACGAGGCGTCCGCCCATGAACGAGAAGCTTCATGACCTTGTCTCGCTGTGTCTCAGAGGCATCCTGAGCGAACAGGACTAGCCGCGCACGGCCTTCCTTGAGCGCTCGCCTCGTCGACCCGGTCCCTGATGCGACCGCTCCGGCTCGTCGAGCTATCCCGAGAAGGGCCATAGGATCACCCATGGGCTTCATTCTCATCTTCCGGCGCGGGGATTTCCTCGACTTCGCCGTCCTCCCCTACTTGGGCATCGGCTTCGGCCTGAGTCTCGCCCTCGCCTTCGTCCGCGTCTTCTTGGGCAGCCGCTTCCTCACCTTCCGGTGCGGCTGCTTCCGCGTCTTCTGGTGCCGCAGCGTCCTTGATCTCGGCGCCCGCCACCTCAACGGCCTGTTCATCGGCGACTACCGTCAACTCATCGATCAGCGCGAGCAACTGGTCAGCCTCCTCTTCGCCGAAACCCTCGATGGCCAAGAATGCAGCCCGATCGAAGTCGATAATCTGCAAGAAAGTACTGTACCCGCCGCTCTCGAGGGCAGCCAAAGTCTCTGCTGTAAGATCGAGTTCAGCGAGTGCGAAGTCAGACGTCTCGAAAGCATCGTCGTCCGACTCCCGCTTAAAAAGGGAGAGATCGGCACCGAGTGCCAGCCACTCCCTCGATCCGTAGAGATCGATCTGCCAGCCGATGAGTTGCGAGGCGAGCCTCACGTTTTGTCCATTTCGACCGATCGCCAGCGACAACTGATCCTCGTCAACGATGGCCGTGATCACCTGGCGGTCCTGATCACTCATCACTTTCGAGACCCGAGCCGGCGCAAGAGCCCTTCGTGCAAAGACCTCCGGTTCGGCATGCCAGGGAACGATGTCAATGCGCTCTCCGCCAAGCTCCTGAACCACAGCCTGGACCCTGGAACCGCGCAAACCGACGCAGGCGCCTACCGGGTCGATCGACTCGTCACGGCTGTAGACCGCAATCTTGGTTCTCCCGCCCACTTCGCGCGCGATCTCCTTGATGTCGACGATACCCTGGTGGATCTCCGGCACTTCGAGATAGAAGAGCGCACCCACGAAAATCGGGGCCGCCCTCGACAAGACCAGCCGAGGTCCTTTGGGTGTCTCTTCGACCTTCTTGAGTACACAACGGATCGGATCCCTCTGTCTGAAACGTTCGCGGGGATTCTGGTCCTTCCACGGGATGATGGCGTCGGCGTCGGGAGTCCGGTTGAGCATCACCACGATCTTACCTCTCTCGATCTGCTGGACTTCGCCCGACAACAGCTCTCCCACTCGATCGGCGTATTCGTCCCTGATCCGGTCCCGCTCGTTTTCGCGGACCAGCTGTATGATGCGCTGCTTCACGGCCATCACCGCGTTTCGGCCGAAATCTGCAAAATCGACCGGAATCTCCATCACGTCCCCGACCTCGAAATCCTGATCGTCCCATCGGGCCTCTTCGAGGCTGATCTCCGACGACGGATCCTCGACTTCTTCCACTACACGGCGGAGTACCACGATGCCGAGGCCACCCGTGGCGTCATCGATGGTGACCTCCGCCTGTACATTGAGGCCATGTATCCGAGCCAAGCCTGCCATGATACCATCCTTCAGGAGGTCGTTGACCTCATCCGGCGACAGGCTTTTCGTAGTAGCCACGTCGTTAAACGCAGCGATAATTTCGCCAGCATTGATCATAATGTCCTCAGCGCTGAGCGCTCACTTCCATTTGAACAGAAGGTGGGCTCCCTTGATTTCCGTAAGGGGCACGCCCACCTCTGCACCATCTCCCAGCCGGAGTCGAACCGTTGGTTCCGGTTTAGAGTCCAACCCCAACAACTCGGCTTCGAGCCGGCTTGAGCGCTCCGCGAGCACCCCATATCCCACTACTGCGACCGGCTCACCGGCAAATCGCTCCCAATCCCGCGTCCGTGTCAGCGGCCGCTCCACCCCCGGCGAGGAGACCTCCAACACATACCGTTCGGGTATCTCGTCATGCTCGTCCAACCAACCTTCCAACTCACGACTCACACGGGCGCAGTCGTCCACAGTCACCGGCGGGTTACCCACCTGGGCGTCACCCATCGGACTCCGCTCAATACGGACCCGAATGACCGGCCGCTTCCGACTACCTGCCCAATCCATCGAAACGAGATCGATCCCCAGATTCAGCAGGCGGCCCTCTGCCTCACGCCTAATCTTCGGCCTCGCCGGAGCCATGCTCCCCTCCTACCCCGGAGATCGACGGTAGACCTCCGAGAACAAAAAAGCGGGGGCCGACAACTCCCCCACTTAAAAAAATCGCCTCCCCTTCGGGCGGCCCAATGAAAGCGTAATCTAGGCGTAATGTCCTTTATTTACAAGACTTGGGCGGCCTTCGCATCCTCGGTGCCTTCGGTCTACTAATCTGCGGATTCCTCTGCGTCTGTGCCCGTTCCTCGCTCGATCTCAGCGACTCGGAGTTCGATCCGATCCACGACCTCCTTGAGCGTGTCGAATTCCTTCTGCTTGACGAAACCGAGCGCATCACGAGCTCCCCCGGCTTTCTCCTGAGCCTTCTCGAGCGTACTACGCATCACCTCCTTGGCGCGGTCCGGACTCAGATCCCCACGCTCTCTCGCCTCCTTCAGGGTTTCTTCAATGGCATCCTTCATCGCCGAGAGCATGCTGAGCCCCTGGCGAATCCCACCTTTGATACCATCGCCTCGCTCCTCCCCCTTCGGCTCTTCCTCCTTGTTCGCGCCGTTTTCTTCCTCAAACATCGTCACTCCCTCGTTTAGCCCGCGCATCAACCTCGTCGGAATCTAGTGAAGGCAATTATGGCACATCCTGACGCTCGATGCGGGCACCCAGGGCCCTCAGCCGCTCGTCGATCCTTTCGTATCCCCGCTCGATTTGCCTGACGTTTTGGATGCGGCTGGTCCCCTGGGCTCCCAAGGCAGCGATCAGCATCGCCATGCCCGCGCGGATGTCCGGACTCTCCAACCCAGTACCTTGGAGCACCGAGGGTCCGACCACTACCGCCCTATGGGGATCACAGAGGATGATGTGCGCGCCCATCCCCACCAATTTGTCCGTAAAAAACATTCTGGATTCGAACATCTTTTCGTGAATCAGGACGGTGCCCGTGCACTGCGTAGCGGTCACGACCGCAATCGAGGTCAGGTCCGCCGGGAACGCCGGCCAGGGTCCGTCATCGATTTTGGGCACCGCGCCGAAAGCGTCGCTCGCCACGTTGCACGTGCGATCCCCGTGAATCGTAAGTGTATTCCCATCGATACTTACCTCGACGCCAAGTCGCCGAAAGCCCAAAAGCGTCGAATCGAGGTGCTCGACCGGGGCGTTTTCCACCATAATCTCGCTCCCCGTAACCGCCGCGAGGCCCACGAAGGACCCCGTTTCGATGTGGTCGGAACCCACCGCGAATGTGGTACCTCCCAGTTCGGGCACACCGGAGATGTGAAGCTGGTTGGTACCAATCCCTTCGATTCCGCCACCCATCTTATTGAGGAGATGGCACAGATCCTGGACGTGAGGCTCTGAAGCGGAATTTCGAATCGTGGATTCCCCCTTGGCGAGAACAGCCGCCATGATGGCATTCTCGGTCGCCGTGACCGAAGGTTCATCCAAGAAGAAGTCCGCTCCCTTGAGGTCCCGCGCCTCGATCTCGAACCCATTTGCCAACCGTACCGAGGCTCCGAGCGCCTCGAACGCCAGAAAATGGGTATCCATTCGACGACGCCCGATGACGTCGCCCCCGGGAGGCGGAAGGTCGACTTTTCCGAAGCGAGCAAGTAGTGGTCCCGCCAAGAGGAGCGACGCCCGAATTCGTTCACTCAGCGCCCGGTCTACGCTCCCCGACGAGACCGAGGAGGCATCGATCGTTACTGTGTTTTCGTCGTCCCAGTGAACCTCCGCTCCAAGGGAGGCTACGATTTCCAGGAGCGTCTCGACATCGCCGATCTTTGGGATGTTTTGGAGTGTGACCGGCTCTGACGCCATAACGGTCGCCGCAATGGCGGGAAGGGCAGCATTCTTGTTGCCCGCCGGCCGAATCCGCCCGCTCAGCGAGTGACCGCCCTCGACAATGTAAGTGGGCATAACCTCCTTCTCGTGTCTCGAGTTCTCCTTCGGGCTGCATCGTCGCAACCACTTCTCCTAGTCCCGCCGCTGGCGGAGGCCAACATATTCCCGCGAACCCGACAACAGCAACAATCGAGCCGGCCCTGACCGGTCCAGCGCCCGCCTTGACACTGGATGCGAGCCTGGCCTAGTCTGGTCTAGCGTCGGGTCGGCGGTGCTGATCAGCCATACAGTCACATACGTAACCCATATATTATATGTGTTTAAGCCATTTACTTAATGCTATTTATATGACTTGTGAATTCGGCTGCGATTCTCGAAACGATGTGATTCCCTCCATGACTTCAGCTGGTGTATCACCTGACGATGGAGACGATGTGAAGGAGGGCACTAGGACATTCGCGTCTTGAGCCTTTATCTTTTGGGATGATGATTCGTTTGCTTTCCATTTCAGTTCTTCCATTACAAGCGGCAGCAAGCACCGCACCGAATGCGCTTCAGGTCGCGGCTGAGGTCTCGACCGTGGTAATCGCCGCGACCTCGGTCATACTCCTGGTAATCGTTCTCCTGTTTCTCGTACAGTTCAAGAGACTGCTCGGGTCGCTCCAACGACACGTCGGACCGGTCACGGATCGCGCACGTGTCGCGGCAGAAAACGTGGAGTATGTGACGGCCCTCGTACGCCAGGACGTGCAGAAGGTACACACGTCGGTATCCGGTCTGTCCGATCGTCTGGGAGAGGCCTCCGAGCGAATGGAAGAGCGTGTCGAGGAATTCAACGCCCTAATGGACGTGGTACAGGATGAGGCCGAATCGGTTCTGCTCGATACAGCTGCCCTCGTACGGGGCGTTCGGGCCGGAGCGAAGAGCGTTGGCGGGAATGTGGTAGGAGCCGCCCCGGGAGGAGCCCCACAAGAGCCGGCACCGCTCGAGGGGGGCGACGACTCCGAAGCCGGCGACGAGGGAGAAGACCAGGTAGAAGATGAGGTGGGCGAGGCGATGGCCGGAGAAGAGCGTGAAGATCACCTCCGCCCTTGAGGTA
>UINC01001497.1_pt1 | contig 20876 bp, 12 predicted proteins | sample 5385821 | NCBI WGS metagenome assembly UINC01 (sample SAMEA4666929, study PRJEB26691) | marine metagenome | isolation source: Pacific Ocean | place: Pacific Ocean | collected 2011-10-13 | reverse complement strand
AGTGACTAACGGAGGCATCCCATTCGCCCTTAGCGTTTATCGGCCCTTTGAACGAGAAGACTCAGAATATACCGGACGTTTGAATCTAGACTGGAACATAACCGATGATGCCATGATGTACTTTTCGGCTACTCAAGGTTATCGCGCTGGCGGTTTTAACCTGGTTTTCTTCAGCAATAGCCCTACCTATGACCCGGAAAAGTTGATGGCCTACGAAATTGGCTACAAAACTCAATGGCTGGATAACACGCTGCAGTTGAATGGATCTTTTTACCTGTATGACTACGAAGATATTCATACGGTAGCAACCGAAGTGAGCAGCATAGGTGGTACAACTACCTCAGTAATGCCGGCACCTGGGGCGGAAATAAAAGGTGCCGAAGCGGAATTACTGTGGTTAGTGACTGACGACCTGACAGTTGGTGGCAGCTTCAGTTTCACGCCAAATGAGTACGACCAAACCCTGCTAATATCCGACCCCTCTCGTCGAGACGTACCAGAATCATTGTTTCCAAATTTCGAATCATTGGTTGAAGATATCAACGGTAATCAATTGTTACATGTACCGGAGGGTAAACTTACCGCCTGGGGCCAATACGTAGTGCCTCTAAGCGGCGGTTCGCAGGTAGAATTTGTCGGAATTTATAGCTGGACCGATGAAGTTTATTTCTCTCCGTTCGAGAGAGAGACAGAAAAAGCAGAAGCCTATGACAGATTGGATCTTCGCGCTAACTGGACGTCTGCAGATTCCAACTGGGCAGTCAGCGCATTTGTCAACAACGTATTTGACGATATCGCTAACCTGCAAATTCTTCGTCAAGGCGAAGCCGAGTTCTTCCGCCACACCTCTGGTACAACGGTGCCAAGGCTGTTTGGATTGGAGGTGCAATACAGTTACTAGGTGATTCTTATTAAGTGAAAGTTCTGTATCCGCGCAGGGTATTTTAAGCCGGACAGAAATGGCAGAAAAAAGAAAAAGGCGACCCTCGGTCGCCTTTTTTTGTATCGATTACCACAATAAATTTTGGCCGTGGAGGCCTCATCAAAACGTGGCATTAGCGTTAAACGGACTTGCTGTGCCTCCTTTAATAGGATTAATCTGGATCGAGGTCATGAATTCCCAGCGCTGCAAGCGCTTCGCCACTTCAGCTACATCTTGCAGATACCCGTTATCCACGATAGGCAGTCCCAAGTTTACCTGAGTTAGTTGATGGATAGGTCGATTTATACCTTCTACCCCGGAAGGCTGGACATCGTTGACAGCATCACCGACCAGGATTGCTACATCCCGTTCTCTCAACCAGGGAAGTACGGAAGCGTGTAAACCCGCTCCTCCTTGTCCATAGCGCCAGGGACCTTCTGTATCCCGCTTTTGCCAGCGACCAGTTCGCACGAACAATGCATCCCCACTCTCTACCTTAACCCCGGCAAATTCTTCCCAGGCTTCCAAGTCCTCCACAAAGATTGGCGTACTCGGGTCAAGGTAATCGACACCGCGCATCAGTGGAATATCCACCAATACTCCACGCGTGATATAGGATGTACCCATCTTGTCAACGGCCAGGTCATCACATCCACTGGCTGTGAGGTTTTGTGGATAACCATTAAAAATAATATACCTGCCATCGATCTCTTTACGGTAATGACAGAGTGCATCAAGGTGAGAAAGCATACCGTCATGTAAAGAGAATTGAATCTCGTCCAGGGCAAAACTGGGTTCACCTGTAACCGGGTCGAGTCGGCTCATCCAGTGGTCATAAGGACCAAAAGCCTGGCTGTCGATCGTTTGCTCCTCAATAACGAAATGCTGCAATGTCACAGTTATCCCTTCCGTCACAAGGGTGGCTGCCTCAGTCGTTTTTTCCGGTGTAATAAGATTGAGAGTGCCACGCTGATCATCGGGACCCCAGCGCCCCCAGTTGGACAGTTCATCTTCCCATTCCTTTAGTGTGTCCAGGGTAACCAGCACCGCAGGATCCTGTGTTGCAGGATGCACATAAAATTCCTGGGCTCCAGTAATACTAAATAGCAATAGAGGAATTAAAGTGAAGGAAAGTTTTGTAGTAAATTTTTTCTTAGTTGGCATCTCTAAAACCTCCGTTTCAAACAGATAGGATGCTTAAATCATAATCAGCCTGCTGTCCGGAGTCCAGCACATCGAAAGGTCTTTCTATCCGGAGTAGAACAATGACTAATGGCCACAAGGCGGTGATAACATTAATTGCTGAGTAAATTGGAGCCGGAATGTTATCAGCAAAGCCAGACTTCTGCGCCAGGGATTTGAGGACAACCCTGAGCAAATGCGGGTACGCATGCTCTTAAGATAAACTAGAATGTCCCGGTGATTTTTAAAGAGGTAGTCACACCATTCGTACGACAACTATTCTCGATTTCTTCCAGAATTCCAGCCGAAAGCCGGCCCACGAATCGAGTTCTCTCGCGACATTGGTTATTGGAACCCAGTCCACGTGCATCGAAACGCCAGCTGGTCCCATTCGGACTGATCCATTCTGCGAACACAGAAGTACTCGGATCACCCCGCAAATCCAATACGTCATCGATGTCATAAATTTTTTCATTGCCATCGAATCGGTTACTCCAGCTACCCCCCCAGTTCAAGCTCCATTGTGGTATGTCATGGCGAAAGCTAAGTGACCACCGTCCCCTGCCATAATGCGCAAATCGTCGATCAATACCGGTAAAAGGATCTTCGATCTCCGAATCTTGCACACTCCAGCCAGAAGATACCAGCAAGTTAGGCATATCGATCATCTGCATTCTCACGCTGGCATTGATCCGTAAACCATACATCTTGCCGTCACCAATATTGCCATTGGCAGATTTCAGATTGTCCTCTGAAGGGGATACGTCAATTTTCTCAATCACATCGTGATGATCGTGGTAGAACAAATTGGCATCAACCACCCCAGCATCGTTGGGCAAACGGTATTCGGCGTTGACGTCATACTTCCAAAACCATTCCTGGCGTAAATTAGCGTTGCCAGCAAAGGTATTGGAATCTTCATCCCCCTCATCTGTGGCTGCCACAAAATCACTAAAGCGTAATTGACGGACTACCTTTTCCACAGAACCTCTTAATTGCAAAGAGGGTGTAAAGTCGTAGCGGAAATCCACTTTTGGTTTTATAAAATCAAAATCGCGCTTGTTATACACGTCGCCTTTTTGTTCGATTTCTGAATATTCGTAAAGCACATGAGATTCCAGCGACATGCGAGGATTAATAATCCAGTTATGAATCAGGAACGGCTCATAACGAGTCTCCTCCACCGTTGAATTAGCATTATTTACCGGCATGGGCACTAATCCCCCAAAGGCCGGTGACGGTGTTCCATTAGTATTCAGCAGACCTAGAGCAAGATTCGAGTCCAGTGTAGTCACAGCCCGCTCAGCGCCAAATTCAATATCCTGTCCCGTAAATATGTCCATTGTGTAAGAACTACGAACAATTTCCTCTTCGGTGACGCTACCCGATTTCAGAAACAGGTTTTTATCGGAGCTACCATCATCGAATATATCGAAACGTTCGCGAGTGGAATCTCGGTTGTCCTGGTTTAAAACAAATAAAACCTTAAACCGATCGCCATTATCAAAGAATGTCTCAAAATCACCACCGATTTCCCAATTATCCCGCTCACCCGGAACATCTTCAAACTGGTTCAGTATTACGTTGGGCTGCTCTGTGAAATCAGTGGTTGATCGTTCCACTTCAGTCGGGTTGTCGTTCTGGGAATACAGCGCATTGAAGCGTGCACTAGTTCGCTCGCTAAACTCATAACCGAGGTTCGCCGTATATTCATAGCTGGTTTGTCGTGTAGTACGCTCTTCTACGACTCTGTCGTTGGGCGATAAATTCCCGAGAACACTGTCTTCTTTACTCTCCTGATGACCGTAGCGCGGTTCGGTAACGGCACTGAGTACCAGATCCAGGCCTCCAATGCGATTGCTGTAAGATAGATCGGCTCCAGGCTGAGTATGTCCATCGTCCTGGTGGTCTGCATTAATCTGGTACTGGAGCGAGGAAGCCGATACTTCTTCAAAGGTGACGATATTTACAACCTGACCGGTACCGCGTACGTCCAATTCTCCTGAAGTGCCTCGAATAATCTGGATATAGTCCACCTGATCGGCCGTGATGCGATTCAGAATTCCACTGGTTTGGTTATTTTTACCTGCAGTTCGCTTTCCATTAATAAGGATCTCACTTGAACTACTACCGCTGCCGAAACCGCGACCACCGCTACCACCACCCCCGCCGCGGAATCCCCCGCTGGAGCTGGAGCCGCCACCGGTCGTTGAGCCAACCCCTGGGATACGATTGAGCATATCTTTGGCAGTCACAGAGCCATACTCGGCAAAGTAACTGTTTGGATAGGTAACTGTTGCTTCGTCTTCTGAAATCTGGCCAAGCACCTGAGGGGAGAAACAGGTGCAAGCCACAAAACACAGAGAAGAAAAGTTTTGCTTGAGGTACTTCAGGTTCATAATACAAATGACTGCTAGTTGATATTGAGGTTATCGGCCGCTCGCCTGGATGTTAACCCCGAAATATGACCATAAAGACAGGGTTTTCTCCACACATTGACAAACTAAATAACAAGTTACAGTGCCTGCTATGATTTATTTATTCTAAGAACTAAAAACTATTTGTCCAGACATCTACGGCGCTTTACTATCTGCTCATCGGTTGGATACAAGTTTTTAGTCTGCAGCGGCAATATGTCTCGTCGAATTCTCTTCCCTTTGCTCCTTATAGGGCTAATGACAACTAAAGCATTGGCGCAGATTGATAGCGGCCAACCACGAGCACAGGAAATCGGATTGGTTATTCGTATTTTTAAAACAGGTATCTTGACTTCTATAACAGATGTTAACGGGGTTCGAGTTGTTCATTCAACGGTAATTCGTAGTTTAGTCGGCGCTCATTTGACTGTAAACTCGTATATATTGAGACACAAAGAATCAAAGGACTATTGCAATGCATAACTCTTCTGCACTATTAATTACCTCCATACTAACGTTGTTTCTTTCCTCAGCAGTTGCTCAGACATCAGATAGCGCTTCTTGGACAGCAACGGTACAGAACGAATTCCGAGTGATCCCCAATATCACCTATCGACGCGCCAATGGTGTCGAGCTCAAGATTGATGTCTATCAGTCCCGCAGCAACGAAGGTCCTGCACCCACTTTTATCTATTATCATGGCGGAGGCTGGGTCGGCGGTTCGAAGGAAGCTAATGTTCTGCGGTTGCTACCTTATCTGGAGGAAGGCTGGACTGCTGTTAATGTGCAGTATCGCCTAGGTGATGTATCGCTGGCCCCTGCTGCCGTGGAGGATAGCTTGTGTGCGCTACGCTGGGTCGTCAGAAATGCTGAACAATATGGATTCGATACCGATCGATTAGTCGTGTCAGGCAATTCGGCCGGTGGGCACTTAGCATTAACTACTGGCATGATTCCCTCAGAAGCTGGCCTGGATCGGCAGTGCCTCGGAAATGAAACACTCAAGGTGGCGGCGGTCGTCAACTGGTATGGTATTACCGATGTCAATGATTTGCTCCATGGAGTTAACCAAAAGAGCTATGCTGTGCGTTGGCTTGGTGCTCAGCCTAACATGACAGAAATTGCTGAGCGCGTATCTCCCGTAAGCTACGTCCGGTCAGATTTGCCCCCTATTATTAGTATCCACGGTGACGCCGACCCAACTGTACCCTACAACCATGCTGTAGAACTACATCGCTTGTTAGATCGCGCCGAAGTTACCAATGAACTGGTTACTGTACCGAATGGCCGGCACGGCGGCTTTCCCGCGAATGAAATGCGGCGTATTTATGGGTCAATATTCAGTTTTCTAAATAAGAATCTGCCCTACTAACCAATGACTCAGTACCGGGAAGCAACCATGACCAAATTAAAACCCTCGCTTTTATTTGCTGGCCTGTTGGTGGTTCTGACCTGCTGTACGGAAGAGAGCAACGAGCAGTCACAGTCCGACACTGATGGCGAATGGCACCACCACGGAGCAGACCATTCCTCCTCGAAATATGCGGCACTGGACCAGATTAATGCGGATAACTTCGAACAACTGGAGATAGCCTGGCGTTGGGAGTCGGCAGACAAGCGCATTCCAGACTCGATGTTGTATCCCACTGGGGACTACCGTGCCACTCCGCTTTTAGTTAATAACGTCATGTATACCAACACAAACCATGGACAGGTAGTCGCCCTTGACCCAACCACAGGAGAAGAGTTATGGCTGTTCGATCCTGAAAGCTATAAGCTAGGCCCTCCGAATTTCTCCCCTGTGCAAACTCGTGGCATTGAATACTGGACCGACGGGGAAGTAGAGCGCATTTTTCTGGCCACTCTTGGTAAGCAGTTGGTGTCTATAGATATTCACACCGGCCAACCTGATCCTGATTTTGGCAATAATGGCTTCATAGATCTCACTCAGAATCTGGGCCGCCTAGAGTTCGAGATGCGTAACATTACCCACGGCGCACCACCCATTGCTGTTGGCAATACCTTGATTGTAGGCTCGAAGATCTTCGACTACATCATGAGCAACCGCAGCCCTCCCGGTCATGTGCGCGCCTATGATACTCGCACAGGTGAATTCAAGTGGCGTTTCAATACAATTCCCCAACCTGGTGAAGACTATAATGAAACGTGGGAAGAGGACTCGTGGCAGACAGCGGGCAACACCAATGTCTGGACCTACATGGCAGCGGACGATGAACTGGGCTTGGTCTACCTACCTACCTCCACACCTACTAACGATTATTGGGGTGGCAAACGGCTAGGTGAAAACGTATATGCTGAGAGCATCATATGTCTCGATGCGGAAACGGGCGAACGGGTCTGGCATTTCCAGACGGTACATCATGGGTTATGGGATTATGATATTGCATCGGCTCCGAATCTCATTGATATTATTGTCGACGGAAGGCCTATCAAAGCCGTGGCCCAGGTTTCCAAGACCGGCTTCACCTATGTTTTCGACCGGGTGACCGGAGAGCCGGTATGGCCTATCGAAGAGCGACCTGTGCCGCCAAGCACGGTTCCTGGTGAGCGCGCTCATCCAACACAACCTATCCCAACGTGGCCTTTACCCTTCGAGAGAATTGGCGCGACAGAGGAAGATCTGGTGGACTTCACTCCAGAAATCAGGGAAGAGGCATTGGAGATCGCGAAAAACTTCGTGCTCGGCGATATCTTCACACCACCTATCGTGCAAGGCCACGATGGAAAAACTTCAACCTATGTCGTTCCCGGAGCCGGTGGTGGGGCTAATTTCCCGGGAGCTTCCATGGACCCGGAAACTCAGACCCTTTATATCCAGTCAGTCACCAGACCAATTGGCATGGCTTTGGTGGAACCCCCTGATGGAACTTCAGACTGGCCCTATGTTATTCAATATACCCGCACAGCCGGGCCACGTGGATTACCTCTGGTAAAACCACCCTACCGACGAATTACCGCCATAGATCTTAACTCCGGCGAACATGTTTGGCAGATACCCTTTGGCAAAGGGCCCACCGACCATCCGGATATTGCCGACTTGGACCTGGGGCCACTAGGCACTGGTTTCAACGATGTTGTTGCCGAAGGTGGTATTCTGATCACCAAGACTTTATTAATTTCTTACCTGGCAGCCAAGGACGAAATTGGCCCGGAGGAAACCGGTTCAATCTTGGTTGCTCACGATAAAGCAACAGGTGAACTTATCGGTGAAGTCAATGTTGCCTTGCGCCTGCATGGCCCGATCATGAGCTATCAGATACAAAATAAGCAATACATTGCCATCGCCGGAGGTGGGCGTAATAATGATGCCGAACTTCTGTCATTTGCCCTTCCTGGTACTACCGGTGACTAATAAAACAACAAATTGGAGCAGACATGATTAAGATTGCCATAAAACCTCTACTCAAAACCTCTTCTGGCCTGCTATTGGCGGCATTAGTGCTAACCGCTTTGAATATAACGCTGGGTAAGATGAAGCCAAGTATAATTGCCCAGGAAACCGATCTGTCGGGGGAAAAAGTCGTACACTTATTGCAGGAGCCCCGTCATCGGACTGTGCACAGGGCAGGCAGTTTGTTCCTGTTGGACGTGCAGGTAAACCCTGGCGATGAGTCCTTCCAGCATATACATGATCAGGCAATCCTGTTGACTTCAATCAGCAGTGGAGCTGGTCCGAGCAACGGCACTGTAAGAGCGATCACAGATTACGCGACTACGCCCCTAACCCACAATGTATCCAACGGCGGACCGGGTCTGTTGCGGATTATTGCGTTGGTAAATGGTGGTAACGGCATTGCAGGCGAGCCCGCAGACAGGCCATCAGGCATGTCCTCCAATCCTCAGATCGAAAACTCCTGGTTTCGCTCCCACCGCATAGAACTTGATCCCGGAGAAGAAACATTATTGCAAAACCACCACAATCCTACCGTAATTGTCCAGGGTACCGAGGGTACCGTGCATGTGACCCGAGAAGATGGCATTACAACTGAACTAGACATGGCTGGCGACTGGGCATGGCGGGACGCGGAGTCTCCTTTCACTATTCAAAACAAAGGCCAGACTACCGTTGCCGTGGCTATTAACGAAGGGCGTGAATAACTTATCGAACCCTTAAATTGATCCAAGATTAGATAGGCCTGCCCGTGGCAACGTAAAGGGTCAAAACCACTTTTTTAATTGGAACGTTCGCCGTAAGCGCCAGCTATTCATTTCGATGGACATTCTCTATCCTGCTACTTATGCTATAAAATGTAAAAAACGTGAGGACTGATTATGGCCTACAAGCTTATTGGTAAAGATTTCACTCCACCAGATGTTCATGCGAAGGTCACTGGCAAAGCTAAGTTCGCAGAGGATTTTAAAGTAGATGGAATGCTCTATGCCCGGTTACTCACAAGCCCGGTGCCCCACGCGCGCATACTAAACCTCGACGTTTCCAAGGCCCTACAGATGGAAGGAGTAGTTGCCATTCTTACAGCTGACGACGTCCCGCAAATGCCAAACCTTGCCAACCCGATTCTTACCAATGAACCATCGTATGTAGGAGACCCCATCCTGGCCGTTGCGGCCATCAATGAGCAGACGGCGGAAAACGCAATTGAAGCGATAAATTTTGATTTCGAAGCGTTGCCTTTCACCGTGGATCCGCTTAACAGCCTGCAGCCTGATGGTCCTCATGCACGCCAGCAGGGAAATGTTGGTAATTCCACGATGCAAGATGAATTTAAGTCCATTCATTGGTCGGAGCAGGACATACAAGCTATTGAAGATGGTGAGATGCCTGAGGGTGAAGCTGCACGAGAGTGGAGTGTCGGAAATCTTGAAACTGGTTTTGCAGACGCCGCTTATGTGGTAAGCGAAAGTTTTGTCACGGCAAGCTTTTCCCATAATTCCATGGAACCGCGATCTGCGCTTGCATACTGGGAAAACGGCAAGTGCTTCGTGTATGGGTCCAGCCAAAGTCAGAGTTTTCCTGTCCCTGGATTAGCCGGATATATTGGTATTGATCCAGCAAATTTGGTGTTTGTAGCGGAATACTGCGGTGGGGGATTTGGCTCCAAAGGTGGGCCTTACCCACAAATGTCTATCCCGGCACATCTAGCGCGCCTGACAGCCAGGCCAGTGATGTTGCGTATTAGTCGCGAAGAAGAGTACTACATAGGTTCCGCTCGTCACGGTTTTCAGGGCCACGTGAAAATAGGATTTCGAGCCGATGGCCGAATAAATGCCATAGATCTCTATGTCATTCAGGACAATGGCGGTAACTCGGGATTTGGAGATTGGCTATCCGCTGGAGACGCTGTTTCACTGGTGTATCAACCAGAAGCTATGCGGTTCCGTGGCATCCCAATATTTACTAACACTCCGCTTAAAGGACCTCAAAGAGGACCTGGTCAAAATCAGATTCATGCGGTCATAGAACCTTTGTTAGACAGGGCGGCTCGTGAATTAGGAATGGATCCACTGGCTATCCGCCAAATCAATGCACCAACCAGTAATGACCGTTATGGGCCAAATAACAGCTCACTTACCAGCTCCCATCTAGGTGAGGCACTACAAATAGGTGCTGAACAATTTGGTTGGGAAACGAAACGGGCTCAAAGTGGACAACGCAATGGTAGTAAAGTAATTGGCGTCGGTGTAGGACAAGCCTACCACTCAGCTGGCAGTAATGGGTTCGACGGTTTGGTGCGCCTGACCCCGGACGGCAAACTGCATATACATACCGGTGTAGGTAATCTCGGAACTTATTCCCACACAGGCACCTCCCGCGTCGCAGCGGAAATCTTGAAATGCAACTGGGACAATTGTGTTATCGAGCGCGGCGATAGCCGCCGTCACCTTCCTTGGAACCTAGGACAATTTGGCAGTAACACCTCCTTTACCATGACCCGAACCAACTATGTAGCCGCCATAGATGCCTTGGAAAAACTACTGGAAATTGCTGCCATTGACTTGGGAGGCTCACCGTCAGACTACGACATAGCCGATGAACGTGTTTACCTAAAATCCGATCCTTCCATTTTCATAACTTATGCCAATGCCGCAGCACGAGCCATTGAATTGCGTGGTAAATACAGCGGGCAATATGTACCTGAAGATATCAACTCTATGACAAGTCGCTCGGTACAGGCTCTGGCCGGAACCGGACTCATCGGTGTTGCTAAAGACAATCTTGAAAAAGAAGGGACTGTTCCCGCCTTGGCCGCCGGATTCATCCAGATTGAGTTGGATCTGGAAACCGGCAAGTATGAGATATTAGATTATCTTGGAGTAGCCGACTGCGGCACTGTGATCCACCCCCGTGGGCTCGAGATTCAGGTCAAGAGCGCGGCAGTGATGGGTTTCGGAATGGCAGGCTATGAGCGCCACGCTTACGATCCTCAGAATGGCTTGCCAGCATCAGTTGGCTTTCATAACTCCAAACTCCCAACTTATCTCGACTCACCGACCCCAATGGACTGGGCGGCTATGGATATTCCAGATCCACAGAATCCAGTCGGAGCAAAAGGCATAGGCGAACCGATTCAGGGCTGTGCCGCAGCGGCACTGTTGTGTGCTATCTCAGATGCTCTTGGCGGTCACTTATTCAACCGCGTACCGGTAACTGCCGACATGATCGTTAACGTCGCAAGTAGTCGGACACAATCTCACGGTCGGGTTCAGACGAATACAACTTAAACCCTAAAGTTATTCTTCAGGAACATTAAATACTTCAACCATGTAGTTCTGATAAGGACCTTCCATCAGGAAATTATTAAAAATTTCGTGAAGTAGATTGATGACATTCTTAGCCACGCCAGACGAATCGCCCTGACTTGTATTTCCTATTCTCATTACAGACCAGACTTTAGTGGGCCCGTGGCCTGCTAAACCCAGCAATACCGCACAAGAATTCAGGATATTTGACCGATAAAGTTAATAATCCACTGTTCACTTATTATTAAAGCCAACAATCAATGTTAGACTCAGGCGCAGAGGCCCAGGCTCTGGCCCTTTTTGAGAGAATTCAGGCTATATGAAAATACTGATGATCTACCCGCAGATTGATGCCCCGCTAGGCACCAATCACGGCATCGCGTCCCTAGCCGGTGTGCTGCATGCTAAGGGCCATGAAATGGATCTGATGCACGTTTCTGAAAAATATAAACCGGTTCCCAGTAGTGAGGAAATAATCGACCATATCCGAGAAACAGAACCGGGGCTTGTTGGCTTCTCGGTCATGTCCCAACAATACGACTGGGTTGTGCAACAAAGCAAAGCTATCAGGCAAGCTATGCCTAAACTAATCCAGACCATCGGGGGAGTGCATTGCACGATGGTTCCTGATGAAGTACACAAATCAAAACTGTTTGATTATGTTTGCGTTGGAGAAGGTGACTGGGCACTCCTTGAACTGATGGATGCACTAGAGAAAGGAGAACAACCACACACACTGGCGAATTTCCGTTCTTGGATGGGGAGTGTACCGGTATCTAATCCGGTTGCACCTTTTCCTGATCTGGAAAAATTACCCCCATTAGACTATGACATCTTTGACATGAAGGCTGTCATGAAAGAAACCCGTGGCTGGATGGGGATCCTGACTTCTCGCGGCTGCCCTTATAAGTGTACCTATTGTTTTAACATCGAAATCGTCGATCAATATATCGAAGATGGTGCAGCGAAAAACGTGAAAGACTTTCTGCGTCACTTCCCGGTTGAAGTAATGATGGAAGACTTGAAAAAACTCGTGAGAGACAATCCGGAAATAAACACGTTTATTTTTGACGATGATCTATTTACGCTGAATACCAACTATGTCGTAGAATTTTGTGAAGCCTACAGGAAACATAAAGTCAATGTGCCCTTTGTTGTAAACGGCCATGTGAATTGTTTCGACAAAGTAGCCGCTAAGGCTCTCAAGGAGGCCGGCTGTATTATTGTGAAATTCGGCCTTGAGAGTGGATGTCCGCGAGTGCGTCGCGAGGTACTAAAACGATATATGAAAAACGAGCAGATTGAACATTCGTTTTATTCAGCACATGCCTACGATTTGCACAGCTCAGCTTTTATCATGTTCGGACTTCCTTATGAGTCCCGCGAAGAAATCATGGAAACGATTCACTTATGCGCCAAGGTGAAAATGGGTCGATTCCGTTGGGCCCTTTTCTTTCCCTTCAAGGGTACCGCCGGATATGAGATTGCCAAACCCCTTATCGATGAATCGAAAATCGCTGGCCAGGGAAATTATTTTGACGGCTCTTGCCTCAAGTTCGGTGAAGAACATGACTTGTTTTTAGACAAACTATCCAAGCTCTGTAACTGGTATGTCAATGCGGAAACCGATTGGGAGTGCGCCCCAATTTATCGGAGATTAGTTGAAAAAGTGGAAGCTATGAACCGGGAAACCTGGCTTAGAGAATATAAAGATCTTGTCGCCTATGACAGGGACTTATCCGAGCAGCTCATAAGTGAGGATAAAATTCATTACACTATTCGTTATTCGAATGTAATGGGCGTTCGCTCTGACTATATCAAGCAAGAACGAGAACAGATGGCCGCCGGTAAGAAGGCTGAAGCTGTTGCCTATACGCTCGATCAAAGTTAATTCCCTACGAACGTATCTCTGTTCGCAATGCTACCTGCCCTCCAAAGCGTCGACAGCCTAGCAGTGCGTTGCCCAAATTGGGTAGGCGATATTGTTATGGCAACTCCTGTATTTGAATGTCTGCGCAGTAACTTTCCCACAGCAACCATAACAGCTTTAGTAAGACCCTATGCCCGAGGCATACTCGAAGATGCGCCTTGGTTTGACCATATAGTGGATTGTCAGGATAAGGACTGGCAAGGACTGAAGACTATTCGCCAGGAATTTGCTCGACTGAAACCCCAGTTTGGATTACTGCTGACCAACACAACTCATTCCTTTCTCACTTTCAAGTTCGCTGCTTTGCCCCGCACCTACGGTTATCGCCGAAATTTGCGTAAATTCTTATTAACAGGTGGCCCTAATCCCATTATGGAAGAGGGTGAAATAAAACCAATACCAATGCAGGACTATTATCTGAATTTATGCCGTTACCTCGATCTAGAAATACCAACCAGCCCCAAACCAACACTCTACATATCCGATACACTTGCGAGCCAAGGGGCGAACCGATTGAAAAATTATGGAATAGAGGCTGGCGACACCGTCATTGGTTTAAATCCCGGTGCCAGTTTCGGTTCCTCTAAGTGCTGGCCCACAGAATATTTCGCCGAACTTGCCGAACAATTGCAAGACAGATTCGGCGGAAAATTGCTGCTGTTGGTTGGGCCAGGCGAAGAAGCAATTGCTGATCGTATAATCCAAGCAAGCAATGCGGAAATCATCAATACCGCTAAGGATAGGATCGATCTTGCTCATCTGAAACCGTTAATAAAGCGGTGTAATTTGTTAATTACAAACGATACAGGGCCGCGGCATTATGCGGTAGCGTTTGATGTTCCGCATATTGTGCTGATGGGCCCAACAAACGCAATATACACTGCAAACAACCTACAAATGGCGACTGTCTTACAAAGACAACTACCCTGCGTTCCCTGCCACAAGAAAACCTGCCCGCTTGGACATCATGCCTGTATGAACGAGATCACCCCTGCCATGGTAATTGAAGCGGCCAATAATTACCTGGGGCACAGGTAATGCGAAGCTTTTTTTATCAAGAACAATGGCAGCGACTCCAAGAGTCGCCAACCACAAACGATCTCGAATCATTAGCGCAACGGGTTGCTTCCAGTTTCGTCGATCGCTATTACTACAGCGATGAGTACAATCGTGAATACATTAATTTGCTTTGCGAGATGGCAACCTACTTTAAGAAATCAGAACTAAACCAGATTGCAGCGCAAGCTCTGTTCGGTATCGTGATAGAAAGATTGTGTGATGATTTCGAAGAACTACAAACCGAAACTTATAACCGTGTTATCTGTCAGGTCGTGAATTTTCTTTGTGAACTTCCGGAAGGCCAGGATATCCAATCACAACTCTCTGACTTTGATCTGCACACCGAGGAGTTACTATACGAACGTATTGAAACTATTAGACTCAGCCCAGACCGAAAATTGCAGGCAAGCATCAAACCGAAAAAAGTTTTGGTGTTATCCCGTGTGACTATCGGAGCTGACGTAGCAATAACAAGTGTTATATGTAAACGCGTATCAAATTTTTATCCAGAGGCCGAAATCATTGTCTTTGGGAACGCTAAACTTAAACAAGTTTTTGGATCTTTATCCGGGCTAAAGGTTCACGAGCTAAGCTACTCCCGTCGGGGCGGTCTCTTGGAGCGCTTTCTGACTTGGCTGGATTTACTGAAGAAAACCCGCGCAGAAATTGTAGGACTTTCTCCCGCTGAGTTTCTGTTAATTGATCCAGACTCTCGTCTGACCCAACTTGGAGTGCTGCCACTCGTGCCACTCCAAAATTACTGCTTCTTTAATTCGCGGGGCAGTAAAGAATACTCCGTCACAGCTTCAATCTCTGAACTAACCAACCTGTGGCTGGATAATATCTTGGGTGAACAAGAGTTCTGTTATCCATCAGTTTGGCCAGAATCTTCAAACCTACAGAATGCAAAACAATTTAGAAAAACGATTGATCCTGAGGGCTCAACCACTTTGATAACCCTTAATTTCGGTGTGGGTGGCAATACTCGCAAGCGAGTTGGAGGTAATTTCGAAGTGGAATTAGTCGTGGCCCTGTTACGGCAGCCCAACATACGCTTGATACTGGATCTCGGTTTTGGTGAAGAAGAGCAGGGTCGGATAAAAGCGATTATGCAAACCGTCCAACAACAAGGCGCTACTGTTCAGACATTGAATTTTGGAGAAATCGGGAAGATAAAAACAAGCAGTCATCTGTTGGGGGTGGAGTGCACCATTGGAGAAATTGCGGCACTAATTGCTGTCAGCGATGAATTCATTGGCTACGATTCAGCCTGTCAACACATTGCCGCCGCAGAGGAAGTAAAAACCTATACTGTGTTTGCCGGTACCACAAATGTTCGCTTTATACGCCGCTGGCATGCGAGTGGTACCAACACTAGCGAGATTATCTACGTTGATACAATTTCCAAGGATAGCAATATCGATAATACCGACATCATCGGTAGACTCCTTGACCTGCGGCAATCCTAAAATTTAGTCTGATAAAAAAAAGAGGAATCAAATGATTCCTCTTTTTTCTGACTCATTGTCCAATCACCAACTTTAGTGAGCCACTTCCTCAGCCGCCGCACCAGGCAGAGCCATTGCAGTGAGCTTGGAACCGGTCTGCAACATAAGGTACTGGTGTCCTTCATGAACCCAAGAGCTCATGCCATAGCTGCTGCGAGCAGGTGATTCAATCTTGCCAGCGATTTCACCGGAATCTTTGTCGATTGCCCAAAGCATTGGAGTACCATCTGCAGCCTGATCAGCATAAATCAGCATGTTCTCTGTAACCACCATAGGTACCAGCCCACCTGTACCTGTATTGCCGACTTCATCCATATCGGCGCCCACGCGTTCAAAAACGTCTGCATAACGTTGAGGCGTCTCACCGGTTGGAATTTCAAATGCTTTCTCACCGGTATCCATATCGTACGCAGTAATTGTGCTGTAAGGCGGCTTCCAAATAGGAATTCCCGCAGGATGTCGTGGCGGCCTCGCTGTGGCACCCCGTACCCCGTTGGCATAGAGAGCCGTTGTAGCTCCAGTGGAATTCGGGAACAACAGGTCCGCCTCTTCACCTGGAATTAGACGAAGCGCGAAACAGGCAATGTGTGACGATACATACATGGTGTTTGTTGTCGGATCTGCAACCGGTGGTGATGTAATGTTGACTCCTCCAGCACCTCCCGGACAGTTCATGGCGGCATACTTGCCTAAAGGATTGTCGGCATGGATGGGAGGATTGAACAGCCCTCCCATAACGTAGTCTTCCATAGCCTCCAGTGCCTGAGCTTTAAGCTCGGGAGTAAAATCCACCAGATCGTCTTCTGAAATTCCCTGCATACTATAAGGTTCAGGCCAAGTCACATGGGGCTGGGTCGGCGAAAGCACTTCACCGGGCACGATGGAAGGTGGCACCGGACGTTCCACAATCGGCCATACGGGCTCTCCGGTCAGCCGGTTAAAGGTATACAACCAGCCTTGCTTCGTAGCCTGAATAACGGCAGGAATTTCTCGGCCGTCCACAGTCAGATCCAGCTGGATCGGTGCCGTCGGCGTATCAAAATTCCATACCTCATGGTGCACAAACTGGAAATGCCAAGCTCTCTCCCCTGTTCGAGTATCGAGAGCAATGATGCTTGCGCCATATAGATTATCCCCTGGCCGAAATCCACCGTAATAATCAATGGTGGCACTGTTGGTGGGGATAAAGACTAAATTGTTTGCCGGATCTGCTGAAAGTGGCGCCCAGGAAGACACGTCACCTGTCCATTCCCAAGCATCATTTTCCCAAGTTTCGTGGCCGTACTCGCCAGGCTTGGGAATAACATTAAACTTCCACTTGAATTCGCCTGTACGCAGATCATAACCAAGCATGTCACCTGGAACGTTCTCAATACGAGCCTGGTGATAACCTTGCTCTGCAGAGTTACCCACTACAATAGTATCGTTAACAACGATCGGTGGCGAAGAAGATGTAATGTAGCCCACTTCCAATGGAATACCTTCATAGGGATCAAAGGGATGACCAAGGTCTTTTATCAGGTCAACCACACCGCTGTCAGGAAAGCCGTCGATAGGTACCGGTGAACCCCAATCTTCGAGAGGAACACCAGTCTCGGCATCAAGAGCCGTCAGGAAGAAAGCTGGCGAAATAATTAGGATAACACCACGCCCATCAATCTCGGCGTAAGCCACACCCTTTCCGTAATCCGCGCGCATGGAGTATTCACCACGAGGCGTATCCGGCTCCCGATAAGACCAGATCGTGTCACCTGTTTTGGGGTCGATGGCGACCACATGACGTTTATAACCGGCTACGGTATACAGCATTCCATTTATATAAGAAGGCGTTGAACGTCCACTAACCGCCCCAAAGCTCGCGCCATCCCATTCCCAGGAGACTTCGAGATCCCCAAAGTTCTCCGAGGTGATCTCGTTGGCTGGCGTATAGCGGGTGTGTGCGTAATCGTTACCCAGAGTGAACCATTCGATAGTGTCTTGAGCATATACCAGGCTCGGTAATGCTACTAAGCCAATCAATAGTCCCCAAAAACTTTTTTCTAGAGTTAGATTTTTCAAAATATCCTCTCCTACTTCTCAGTTACGTTTCGGTTGTCCGAAAAGCCCTAAAGATCCTACTTTTTAGATTCGCGATACAATCTCGGCTGAACCCACATCTAGACAGCATATCCTGCCACAAATCAGGCCCCTAGCGCGAATCAAAAATGTTTCAAATTGTCGCATTTATACTACCATTAGGGGTCAAATAATCAGATGGTCCCCGTCACACGAAGAGCAATCGCCGGGCCTGAACGGCTACACTGGTCTTCGATTTCCTCGATAATACCGCTTGAAATACGTCCAACGAAACGGCGACGTTCACGACACATCTCCGCTTTTTCGATGATCCTTTGCGCCTCCAGCCGGAAGGTGATGTTCTGAGGGCTGACCCATTCCACAAATGCACCCCAAAACGGGTCTCCTCGACCGTATTCAATATCGTCAATGTCATACCTGAGACGCCCACCATCGAAACTATCTTGGACGTTCATGCCATAATTAAGACGTAAGTTTGGCAAATCATGCCTAAAAGCATAATTGGTGCGGCCACGCCAGCTATTCATCATTCTTCTCTCAACACCTAAGATCGGATCTATTATTTTGGAGTCTTCCACGTTTGTAACCACTGTGATAAGTAAATTTGGCATATCTATCATGCGCATGCGAATACTGGCGCTTAGGTTAATCCCGTACTTCTCACCGTCCCCGATATTTCCATTGGCGCTCTGGAGATTACTTTCATCGACAGTCACATCCATACGCTCAATCTTGTCGTGCCAGTCTTCATAGTAGAGTCTTCCGCTCACTACTCCAATATCGTTAGGTAGCCGATACTCAGAGTTTATTTCATAGTTCCAATACCATTCTTGACGCAAGTTAGCATTACCCGCTTGAACGTCTGAATCTTCGTCCTGTTCGTCTGTCGCCGCAACGAAATCGTTAAAAGTCAATTGCTCAACGATCTTTTCGATAGTAGCCCTTAATTGAAGCTGCGGGGTCAAGTCATACCGAAAGTCTACTTTTGGTTTTACAAAACTAAAATCTCGCTGTTTTGAAACATCGCCCCACTGAGTAATTTCTGAATCTTCATAAAGCATCGAAGTTTCAAGGGAAGACCTCGAATTAAAGATCCAATTATGGATAATGAAAGGCTCATAACGCATCTCTTCAACAGAAGAGTTAGCATTACTCACTGGCATTGGAACAAGACCTCCCACCAAAGGCGAGGGAGTTCCCGTAGCTGCGGACATTCCCAAAGCCAGTTTGGAATCTAAGATAGTCTGTGCTCTCTCAGCGCCGATCTCTATGTCCTGGCTCTGGAAAATATCAAAGGTATAGGATCCTCGAACAATACGTTCTTTCGTCTCACTCCGAGTATCAAGAAACAGGTTTTTTTCTTTCGAAAAATCATTAAGGACATCATAACGCTCTCTAGTGTTAGTTATCTCAAAAGAGTTCGTGATGAACAAAACCTTCCACCGACTCCCGCCATCCGTGTTGAACTCGTAGTCACCACCAATTTCCCAGCTTTTGATAATCCCAGGTCCAGTTTCACTTTGGAAGGCATCGACATTTGGGCTGACTTTTAAGTCCGTGGTTCTCCTTTCTGTATCTGTTGTAGATCTGCCATCAAACCACGAGACATTGAACCGGGCGCTGCTGTTTGGATTAATTTCATAATCAAGATTCGCACTGGCCATGCCTCCCTTTGGATCCTGCTTCCGAACTTCAAAAACTCTGTCATTCGGCGAACCATCACCCAGTACAGAGCGCTCCCTGGTTACGTTATAAAAATAAGGATCACTCACTCTGGCGCTAGCTTGAAAATTTAGCCCGCCTGTCTGACCGCTGTACGAAAACTCGGCCGTCGGACTGATCGTATTATCATGAGCGTGCTCAGCACTAAGATTGTACTGCAAAGAAGCCTCACTAAATTGCTCATTTAACACCACATTGATCACCTGCCCACTCCCTCGAACATCCAGCTCCCCGGAAGTGCCACGGATAATTTCGATACGCTCTACTTGCCCAGATGTAATGCGACTTAGCTGAACACCGGTGCTATTGTTTTTCCCGGCAGTCCGTTTACCATTGATTAGAATTTCAGTGGTGCGGCTCCCACCCCCAAATCCTCGTCCACCACCCCGTCCACCACCTACGCCCGGCGGCAATCTCCCGCCTCCTACAATTGAAGGTCCGCCAGAACTGCTTCCACCGCTGAAGCTGCTACCCATACTCCGCGGATCAAGCCCAGGAATTCGATCAAGCATATCTTGAGCCGTAACCGGTGCCCATTCGGAAAAATAGCTAGCCGGATATCTGACAGTCGATTCTTCGCCCACATTTTCTTGGGCGGACACGGTCTGCGCAACGCTAACTAGAATTAGCAAAGAAACAACGGAGAAAAAACAATTTAGTCGATACATTAAAAAATTCTAATATTCTTAAAGACTGGAATCTAGTTTTTTGCAAAAAGCAATAAACTAGATATCACACTCAATAAACAAGGTGGTTATCAAGTCACTAAAACGTGCCAGTGACTCTTAAAGAAACAGTGGGGCCAGAAGTGCTGCATTGATCTTCGATTTCTTCCAAGATACCGCTGGAGATTCGCCCAACAAAACGTTGCCGTTCCCGGCATTCCTCGCCGTTGTTGATCAGACGATTTGCATCAAGCCGGAAAGTCATATCGTTGGGGCTCACCCATTCGACGAAAGCCGACCAATATGGATCACCAGACGAATACTCAATGTCGTCAATATCGTAGCGAGGTCGATTACCATCGAAAACGTTGCTCCAATTACCACCGTAATTCAGCCTCAAACGAGGAATATCATGACGAAAACCCACCTCATTGCGACCACGCTGGCTGTATAGCATCCGCCTTTCTATACCCAAAAACGGATCAGTAATCTTGGAATCCTCCAAACTGTAACCGGCTGTTATTAAGAGATTTGGCATATTGATCATACGCATACGCATGCTGGCATTTAGATCCAAACCATATTTTTCACCGTCGCCGATGTTTCCATTTGCACTCAGTAGATTACTTTCATCGACAGTCACATCCATACGCTCAATCCTGTCATGCCAGTCTT
>UINC01001496.1_pt1 | contig 20880 bp, 15 predicted proteins | sample 5385821 | NCBI WGS metagenome assembly UINC01 (sample SAMEA4666929, study PRJEB26691) | marine metagenome | isolation source: Pacific Ocean | place: Pacific Ocean | collected 2011-10-13 | reverse complement strand
TTTTGGGAAAATCGCAGTCAAACAGAACAGTTTGCCGGAATTGGTTCTGCACTTGAAGTTAAAGACGGCAAAGATGGTTACGAAAAAATATTATTGACTGTGAGTGATTATCTGCAGAATTCTCCAAAAGATATCCGTTTTTTTGGTGGAATGCGTTTTGATTCAAAGGCTTCAACATCAACAGAATGGCAAGATTGGGGGACAGCACATTTTACTTTGCCGATGGTCGAATTAAGCATTGTTGCTGAAAAAGCAATCCTGGCCTGTCATATCTATTACGAAGAGGATATTCACGAAAAGCTGCTGCTTTTGCAAAAAATGCTGGAGTCCATTCGTGTGGAAGAAATCTCAATTCCGGATAGTCCTTTGATCCGGCTGGAACGTCATGACCTGCCTGAATATCGTCAGTGGTGTGACCTGGTTGAACAGGGTCTTGAAAACATTTCTTCAGGGAAATTAGCTAAAGTAGTGCTCGCACGTGCTGCAGTTTTTAGTTTGGCGCGTGACTATGATCCGACTGAACTCCTGCTTCAACTGCGACGTCAAGCGCCGCAAGCTTTTCATTTTTGCTTTCAGCTTGCTCCGCATCAATCATTTTTGGGCATCACGCCTGAGTTACTTTACAGACGAACAGGAAATAAAATTGAAAGTGAAGCAATTGCCAGTACACGTCCCCGTGGACAAACCTTGGAAGAAGATGAACGATTGGCTGTAGAACTTCGTGAAAGTGAAAAAGAGCAGCGCGAACATTTGATGGTTCTGGAACGTATGGAAGGTTTGCTCCAGCAGTTTTGCCGGAAAACTGAACGCTTAAGTTATTTGGAACGTCTCCCGCTGAGGCATGTTCAACACCTGCAAAGCAAGGTGCAGGGGGTCTTGCGTGAGGAGATCAATGATTCAGATCTGCTGCCTGCTTTTCACCCGACCCCTGCTGTTTCAGGAGCACCTGATAAAGAGGCACGAGCACTGATCCGAAAACTGGAACCATTTGACCGTGGATGGTATGCAGGACCTGTTGGCTGGATCAGCAGCAGTCAGGCGGAATTTGCTGTGGGAATTAGATCCGGTTTATTATGCGGGCGCACATTGAGAATTTTTACCGGAGCAGGAATTGTTAAAGGTTCGGTTCCGGAAGAAGAGTGGAGGGAGATTGAAGACAAACTCCAAAGTTGGCAACATTTACTGGGACGATCGTGAACTGGAATGAGCGTTGGGGCGAACTGATTATTGAAGAATTGGTACGGCACGATACGGAATGTTTTTGTATTTCTCCGGGGTCGCGCTCCACACCTTTAACAGTCGCTGTCGCAAAAAATCCGCGTGCAAAATCTGTGATTTTCTATGATGAGCGTGCCGCTGCTTATTATGCCATCGGTCATGCCCGTGCGAGTGGACGTCCGGCAGTGCTGATTTGCACATCCGGAACTGCTGCAGCAAATTATTTACCTGCGGTTATCGAAGCAGCTGTTGAGCAAATACCACTGCTCGTGTTGACCTCTGACCGTCCCCCTGAACTCCGTGACACCGGCGCCAATCAAGCCATCAACCAAACTTTTCTTTTTGGAACACACGTCCGCTGGTTTTTTGACCCTGGTTGCCCTTGTTCGGAATTCACGACTGAAGCATTACTTTCCACGATTGACCATGCAGTTTCCAAAACACTGCAACCATTGTCCGGACCGGTACACTTGAATTTCCCATTCCGCGAACCTTTTTTTGAAAATGCTGAAAAGCAAACAAACAGCAAAGTTGAGACGATTACGGCACAAAAAGTATATGTCCGGAATACCGCTTTCAGCAAAGTTCTACCAGACTCAGAAATAAAAGAATTGTTAAAAAACCGTCCTGAGTCCGGAATTCTCAGCTTAGGACGAGTACCTGCTGACTCCCTCGTTTCTCTCAAGAAACTTGCGGAAGAGTTGGCCTGGCCGGTATTTGCGGATGTCACTTCCGGTCTACGATTGGGAGAGAATTGTCCGAACAGGATTACGTATTATGATCAATTGTTAATCGAGGATCTGGATTCAGTAAACTGGGAAATTGAAGCAGTTTGGCACATTGGTTTTCCTCCCACATCGAAACGCTGGCTCACGCATTGGGGGAAAAATCCGGCAACACAAATGGTCTGGATCGCGGATCATGCTGAACGTCACGATCAATCTCATAATTTCCGCTGGAAAATTGAATGCGGAATCGCAGAATTTTGTGAGCAGCTTGTGAGTGAATTAAAACTTGCAGAGAGAGCAGAAGTCATTCCCCTAAAAACACAACAGTGGCTGCAGGCTTCTGCAAAAGTTGAAGCTGTAATGGAGCAGCATTTTCCTTTAAATTCTGAAAAAAAGGAGATTGATGATTTTGCATTATCACGCAGGCTGACTGAAATAATTCCTGAAACTCATGGTTTTTTCATCGGCAACAGCATTCCTGTCCGAGCAGTTGATATGCTTGGATCCGGAAAAGGAGCGGAAATTCCAGCGGCCCTCAACCGTGGTGCAAGTGGAATTGACGGACTCATCGCTTCCGCCTGCGGTTACTCCTCAGGTCTTCAACGTCCGGTAAGCCTGTTGATAGGGGATTTGTCCGCTATGCACGATCTAAATTCTTTCAAACTGCTTGCGGATTCTCCTGAGCCGGTTTTCGTGGTTTTGCTCAATAACCACGGTGGAGGTATTTTTTCATTCCTGCCTGTAGTCCGGCAAACGAATATTTTCGAAACTTTTTTCGGCACACCCCACTCCAATGACTTCCTGTCAGTTGCTGAAATGTTTGGTTTGAATTATTTTCGACCTAATTCGATCAGTGCCTTTGTAAAAGATTATCGACAAGCTGTTATTCAAAACAAATCCGCAGTTATCGAAATATTTACGGAACGTGATAAAAATCCGCAGCAACTTGAGGCTTTAGCTCAAAAACTCATGAAATGTGCATTTGAATCTTCTTAAGATCAACGATATACTTTATTGTTTGTAAATTAATCGGTCTGGTCAGTCTTTCAACTAATTTTCACTGTATAAATTTTTACTATGTTCTGTACAGAACACACACTCGTTTCCCTGCTAAAATATGCATACCCGTTATGACTTACCGCTGATAGGAGCAACCTTGTTTTTGCTGTCCTGGGGTACAGTAATGATTTACAGCACAGGTGGAGTTTATGCTGATCTTCAATACAATGATGGTCAATATTTTTTGTATAAACACCTGATTCACATGCTCGTTGGACTTGCCATGATGGGAGTCGCGCTGATCGTTAACTATCACAAATGGCAGCAGTATTCTATCTGGTTTATGCTAGCCATGCTGGTATTGCTGATCCTTGTTTTGATACCTGAAATAGGACACGAGGTTAAAGGTGGACGACGCTGGTTGCGCATAGGTTCATTCAGCCTACAGCCTGCTGAATTGCTGAAAGTGGTGTTGATTATTTACGTAGCTTCTTATCTTGAACGCAAACAGGAAGTACTGGCTTCATTCTTCCGCGGTTTAACACCAAACTTCATTGTCACTGGCATTTACCTTTTCTTAGTCCTGCTGCAACCGGATTTTGGCACAGTGGTATTGATCGCAACTACTGTTTTGCTGATGCTCTACGTCGGCGGAGGTCGCCCTGTTCATATTGCCACCAGCCTCATAGGTGTAGGAGTTATCGGCGGGCTCCTGATTGCTTCACACACATATCGGGTAAGGCGGATGCTGGCTTTTTTGAATCCCTGGGATGATCCACAAAATTCCGGATTCCAAATTATTCAATCCTTCATTGCACTTGGAACAGGAGGCTGGCTTGGAAGAGGACTTGGTGAGAGCCTGCAGAAACGACTTTTTCTTCCGGATGCTCACACCGATTTTATTTTTGCCATCATTGGAGAAGAATTGGGATTTTTATGGATTTGTGTCCTGATAATTCTGTTTGTTGTTTTTATTTGGCGTGGTTACTGGATTGCGTGGAATGCCCAGGATGCATTTGGAAAACACCTGGCTTTTGGAGCAACTACAATTCTCAGCCTGCAAATAATCCTTAACCTCTTTGTTGTAGTAGGCCTGCTTCCGACTAAGGGTTTACCGCTTCCTTTCATTAGTTACGGTGGTACTTCTCTAGTGGTTGCCATGTTTTTAACAGGTCTTTTACTCAACATCAGCGGTTGTCTGCATTCAAAAGAAACTAAGCTTGAAAATGGTTTGTCCTCTCCTGCCACAACACCAAACAATGAGTAAAGTTTCCTCATTCAGGATGTTCCGGAAGTCACAAACTTTTTGGCTCCGTGCCTCCTCATTGGCATCTTCAGTCCGGAAGTTGATGCTCTTTTCTCTTTTTTCTCTTGTAACCTCAGCTTTACTCCAAACTCACTCTGCAAATTATTTTTCCTCTCAGGCTTTTGCGCAAAGCTCTGCAGAACAAATTACGCCTAAGGAAAGTCACCGCCTGGAAAATTTTTTAATCAGTATAAAAGGACGTGATGACTGGACCCGCCTGATGTTGGCCATACTTAACAGCGTGTCTGCAGTAGAAAGTGTTTTGTCCAATGGTGTCAGCGTAAACATTCGCGGAACTGAGGAATTTCACGGAGTAACTCCTCTTATGTTTGCATCTGGAATTGGAGCGCAGGTAATTGTAAAACTTCTTGTCGAAAAAGGAGCTCGCCTGAATGATACTGATACCCTCGGTAAAACAGCCTTAATTCAGGCAGCATATAAAGGACATCCTGATACCGTCAGCTTCTTACTCCAGCAAGGTGCAAATCCAAATGCAGAAACGAATCAGCAGTGGACTGCTTTAATGTTTGCCGCAGAACGAGGTGAATTTGAAATTCTCAAAACATTGTTGAGGCACGGTGCTAGAGCTGACTTTCAGAATAAATTGTCTATGTCATCCGCGATGTATGCAGCACAGAACGGTCATTTTGAGATTGTGCAGTTCTTACTTAAACGTGGAATTAAAGTAGATTTAACTTCGCTCAATGGATCAACTGCTTTAATCTGGGCAATTAGATCAGGACATGAAAAAATTGCTGAATTACTGCTGAATGCTGGAGCAAAAACAGATACTCTTGAAGACGAATTCCAAAGAACCCCGCTGCTTCTCGCAGCAATGTACGGTCTGGATTCAACAGTGCAAAAATTATTATCTTCCGGAGCCGATTTGGTGGCAGTTGACAAACAGGGAAAAAATGCTCTGTTACTGGCCTTAAGCAACAAACATTTGAAAACAGCGAGCTTGTTGATTAAATCCGGAATTCCAGTCAATACGCCTGACCTTAAAAAAAACACACCGCTGATGTCAGCAACTGCTCAGGGGAATTTGGAATTGACCAGGTTTCTGCTCAAAAAAGGTGCTGACGTAAATGCCAGAAATTTCTTTGAGAAAACAGCTTTAATGGCCGCAGCCAGTGAAGGCCATATTAAAATTGCCAAACTGCTGCTTCGAGAGCAAAGTCGACTGGATTTTCGTGACCGCTATGGTTGGACCGCATGGATTTATGCAGCAGAAAAGAAGCAGTTATCCATGGTTAAATTTCTCAGTAATAAAGAATTTGATAATGAGAGAAACCTATTTTATGCCGTCTCACACGGGCATCTTAAGGTAGTAAATATATTGCTCGATTTACGGGTAAATACAGAAATTCATGATCCTCAAGGATGGACTCCTTTGATGTGGGCAGCAAATAACGGTCATTCGGAAATTGTGGAACTGCTGCTAAAAGGTGGAGCAAACATAAACGGCAGTCCTGTAAAAAATCGTAATGATTCCGGTTGGACCCCGCTTATGCTGGCAGCAGGAGGCAGACATATTGACACAGTAAAAACTCTCATCAACAAAGGCGCCGATCTCGGAGCCCAGGATAAGGACAAATGGACAGCACTGACCTGGGCTGCTCTCAAGGGTCATCCTGATATTGTAAGCCTGTTAGCAGATAAAGGAGCCCGTATTGACGTACGCGGTTCTGATGGGGCAACACCACTTATTTGGGCAGCCTCTCAAGGACACGAAAATGTTGTACAAGCCCTGTTAATAAAAGGCTCAAATGTGAAATTAAAAGATCTACACGGAAAAACTGCTTTGGCACATGCAATACTGCAGGGTCATTTTTCTACTGCAAAGACATTGATCAAACACGGTGCTGATATAAATCAGGATTTACTCTATGCATCCCAGCGTGGTTACAGCAAAATGGTTGTCTTTCTACTTGAAGAAAATGCGGAAATTGATCATCTCACTGCACAGAATGAAACACCATTAGCCCTTGCTTCACAAGGAAAACATTGGGAAACCGCCAGGATTTTGATGGAACATGGTGCAGACCCAGCCTTAAAAAATTCACAGGGACAGACCCCTCTAATGTCAGCGGTTATGACCGGAGAAGTAAGATTAGTAAATATAATGCTGCATCACCCGACATTTGGACGTCAGACTTCTGAACTGAATACTACTGATTTTATAGGAAATACACCTTTAATGATTTCCGCAGTTCACGGTTATCTGGAGATAGTGAAACTGCTGCTAGAGCTTGGAGCAAAAGTTGAAAAGAGAAACCGCTGGAAAGAATCCGCATTGATACTTGCCGCTTCCAAAGGCTTTCGTGAAATTGCGGAACTGCTGATACAATACGGAGCAGATATAAGCGCAGAAGATGCTAATAAAAAAACGGCTCTGCTGAGAGCAGCTCAAAATGGACATCTTTTTGTGGTTGAAATGCTACTTTCACAAGGTGCTAATCTTCATGCCAATGCATTTGACATGAGTGGAGAAGGCGGGACTCCCTTGATTCAGGCGGCCAGAAATGGGCACGCTGAGGTTTTGCTGGGATTGTTGAGTGCAGGCGCCGTAATTAACGATTTAGATTTGATGTTTCATCATTCAGCTCTGATGGTTGCAGCTTTGAATGGTCATGGAAAAAGTGCAGGTCTTTTGTTGGACGCTGGTGCTGACCCAATGTTAAAAGACTCCTCCGGAAGATCGGCTTTATTGCTTGCTGCAACCAACAATCATCTGTCGGTTGTAATTCAGCTTTTGGACGCTGGACAAAAAGGGGATCAAAAAGATTCCAACGGTAACGGCATCTGGCACTTGATGGCGATGAGTGATGTAGAAAAAGAAGACAACGAATCCATTTACGGGTCCGGACAAAAAGAAGAAAGTGCTTCAAGGATAATGCATGAACTAGTCTCTCGGGGAGTTCTGCTGGATACATTAAACAGCGCCGGGGAAACAGCACTGATGATTGCAGTAAAACGTGGAAAAGTGAAAATCCTCAAAAATCTGCTGGAACTTGGAGCCTCACCCGACGTCCAGACACCTGACGGTGAGAGTGCTTTAACGCTGGCGGAAGCAAGTGGTAACGATGAACTGCTTAAACTACTGCGGTGATCAAATCCCGCTTTTAAGACTATAACTGAGAAAGAATCTTTGTTGTCAACTTCCTCTGTTCCAGTAACCGACAACCATCTTTTCTTCCCGTTCATGGAAATCACCATCAGCAATTTTTCCCTGAGCAAATCCTTCACGGAGATAATGCAGTTTTGCTAGACACTCTTCTTTTGAATCGCAATGGCTCCAGCCTTTTTCATTCATATGAACCAGCTTTTCATACTCTTCCTGGGATATTTTTACAGGATTTTCACGAGAATATGGTGTTAAACTAATCATCAGCTATCCTAAATTTTCCACAAATGTGCGGAATGTTTCTGTCAATGTAAATCAGTGATAACCATTTTAAGCACTAACGTCAAAAGCTTGCAAGTCGGTCACTACAAATCATGAACAAAAACGCCAAAAACAAAAACGTCCGCCAAAATTTACAAAAACTCATTTGGACAGGAAGTTTAATTTCAGGTGTGATGCTTGGCCTGAATGCACCGGGATTCGGCACACACTGGCTGGGATTAATTTCCTTGTTTCCTTTGATCTTCACTTTGGAGAAACTCCATGCGGAAGATGATCTATCTTTCCGGAAACAAGCCTTGCTTTTTTTTGGAATTTGTTGGCTCTCCGGAGGAATTGCCGCATCAATTGGAGGCTATTGGATAACCAACAGCACCCACGTTTTTGGGCACGTCCCGTGGCCGGCAGCTTTAATTATAACAGCAGTCGGTTACGGACTTGAAGTAGGTTTTCAGCTTTTTGTCTATTTCGGAATTCCGCTGCTTTTAATCCCTAAACTCAATAACTGGGACTTACCGCTTCGACTCGCGTTTGTACTCGCACTCGATCCCTGGTATCCTCGCCTAATTCATTGGAATTACGGAGCATTAACCTTCTCCGAATTTCCATGGATTGAACAACTTGCGGATATAATCGGATCTTCCGGACTCCTTCTTTACAGCGCAGGTTTGACTTTCCTGCTGATCGGCTGGCTGCGTTGGAAATCCGGAAAACTAAGTCACAAAAAAATTCTGCAGGCCTCATCTCTATATTTACTTTTATGGATCATCGGTTTAAGTTACGGTGCGTGGCGAACTAACAACCTCGAAACAAAATTTACGGAACCCAACGGAAAAAGCTCAAACTTGACCGTAATCATAATTCAGCCTAATTTTTCACTTCAGGATCTAGCTTCTAATCCGGAACTTGCTCATTCAAAACGGCAGCAGAATTTGGAAAGCCTCCTGACTGATTCGAGGAAAGCGCTCGCAGAACTTCCTCAAAACACAAGCACAGAACAATTGCTGGTCTGGCCGGAATCCGTCTTTCCGGATGCTTTTTTCAAGTCTAACAACTCTCGTCTTAAAGTTTCAGCTTTCGCACAGGAACATCAAACCAACATCTTATTTACGACTGTGGACTGGGAACGTACTCATACCGGTCATAAATTTTTTGGAGTCTCAGTGCTGGTCGGCAAAAAAGGTAAAGTTCTGGGACGCTACAACAAAATTTTCCTGATACCGTTTGGAGAGATGATTCCTTTTTCAGACTGGTTTCCAGGCATCGCCGCATGGCTCCGGAAGAACATTGCCAATATGTCTGAGTTTGATCGAGGAACGGAATACACAGTTTTCCCTTTGGAGAAAAATATTCAGCTTTCTGCACCTATTTGTTTCGATATTTTTAATCCTGCAGTCATGCGAGGTATGGTGCTTAATGGCTCCAACCTGGTGCTGAACCTCAGTAATTTAGCCTGGTTTGGACGCACAGCCGCATCTGACAACATGGTCGCGATTTTGCGTTGGCGGGCTATCGAAAATCGGGTGCCGGTTGTCTTTGCTTCCAACAATGGAGAAAGCCTCTTCATTGCTGCAAACGGTAAAAACATGAGCCAACAGCTTGGACTTTTTGAAGAAGGCACACTAAACTCTACAGTAAAGCTTCAATCCCAGTTTTCGTTTTACCGTGAATATGCAGAATGGGTTTGGGCAGGATTTATCTTTTTATTTTTGCTGTTGTTGCTTCCGGCACTCCGTCGAGGTAAAACATTTCAATAAGTATTTACACTCATTATTTTTATTCACCTTAAAAGGAGAAAAAATGGATTTAAAACTCAAAGGGAAAGTCGCCATGGTGGCGGCTTCAAGTAAAGGACTGGGTTATGGTATCGCTCAAGTACTGGCCCAGGAAGGTGCTTCACTATCAATTGGCAGCCGTACTGAAAAGGATATTGAAGCAGCAGCCGAAAAACTCCGGAACGAAACCGGAGTACAGGTTTTAGCAAATGTTCTGGACTCGTCAAATCCTCAATCTATCCAAAACTGGACTGATTCCACGCTTAAAGAATTTGGAGGAATCGACAAACTTGTAGTCAATGCCGGAGGCCCACCCACAGGGAAATTTGAGGATTTTTCTGATGAGGACTGGCAGGCGGCATTTGAACTAAACCTTTTTAGTGCTGTGCGCATGATCCGGGCAGCTTTACCATCAATGCGTGAACGTGGAGGTGGCTCTGTTTTGACGGTTACCTCAATGTCTGTCAAAGAACCGATTGACGTGCTGATTCTCTCGAACGTCATGCGTTCCGGAGTTACCAGTTTGATTAAAAGCCTCTCCAAGCAACTTGCTGCGGATAACATTCGTCTCAATAATCTGATGCCCGGACGTATCAACACGGATCGGGTGAGAAGCTTAGACGCTTTGAATTCTGAAAAGCAGGGTGTTTCAATTGAACAAATACAAGAGGTAAACCACACCAATATTCCGCTGGGACGTTACGGTACCATTGAAGAATTTGGACGATGCGGAGCATTTTTGCTCTCTGATGCTGCAAGTTATATCACCGGTTCTAGTCTTGCCGTTGATGGTGGTGTGCTTAAAACAGTCTGGTAATTAACGTTCAAGTTTTTTGCATTTCTGACGATATTAATGATCAAGAGGAATAGGCCGTTTCGTTGCCTGGCTTTCTGTTTTCCGAAAGTCTGGTTTTTAACGGCGATAATCCCCATTTTAAATAATGATCAATCTCAGAGGTGCAAATGCCTGTCAATTATCTTAACTTATATCTTCTTGCCGTCTTCGGCGGACTTGCGGCAACAGTAGGCGGAATTCTAATCTGCTATAGCGGTATCTCGGAAACAAGTTATGTTGTTTATCGGGGTATGGAGCTGACAACCTATTATCTTGATAAAAATCGCCACGACCTGTATGTAAATGGGTTGGTTTATAGTATTACTTTCGGCATTGCATTTTTGCTGTTGCTGGCAGTAATTGTGGTTCCAAGTCCAGCACAAATTCAAAAGCGCATGTCCACATCTCAGTTTGCGGGTGCAGCCGGCGCGGGTTATCTCGGACCTTCAGGAGAGTCTGCTCCTGTTGAAGAAACACCAGCCGCAGCGGGAGAAATGCCTGCAGAGGAAGAGGAATCCCTTGAAATAGAGCTTGAACCGGACATAGAATCCTATGATGTGGAAGAAGAGGAAGAGGAGGAAGAGGAGGAGGAAGAAGATTCAGCACTTTCGAGTTTGGCTGATGATGATGATTCTGATGTAGTCTACGGTACAGGACGCATCACTGACAAGGCACACAGATCATTTATCCTCACCAGTCCAGACAGTGCGGTCAAGTTTCTAATGCGTAAAGAACTTGACGGACGTCCACTGAAATCATCGCAGGATGAAATATACGAAGGCTGGCAAAAACGAGGACTTTCCAGAGGGAAATTGCGTAAGCACTTTCTCAAGATTATGGAATGGGACAGCGTGCCTGAAATGGAAGTTAATGAAATCTATAATAAATTGAAAGATAAGGCATACGAAGTAAAACACTCTAGCTAACATAACTATCAACCAATCACCAATTAATTAAAACATATGAATTCAAAGCTTTTCAAAGGAACACCTACTTACTTACTGGATTCAAAATTAAGTGAAGCTTTCCACATTGCACGCCTGCTGGAAAAACCTCTGTTGCTCGAAGGTGAGCCCGGAACCGGTAAAACAAAACTTGCGCAGGAATTTGCTAAAAAAGAAAACCGACCCTTATTTGAAGTACCGATAACTTCAGAAAGCAAAGTTTCGCTCCTCGTTTCGCGTTTCGATGAAGTTCAACGCCTGATGGACACACAGGCTGCTGTTGCCAACGCTCAGATGATACAAGCCGGAATTGACATGCAAATCGATACCGGCGGACGTAAAGTGGACAACTTGGATGAATACGTGCATTTGGGGCCTCTCGCAGAAGCCTTCTCTACACCAGGCTCGGTTCTGTTACTGGATGAAATTGACAAGGCTCCCCGTGAACTACCCAATAATCTTTTGTTTTTACTCTCTGAACGACGTATCGTTGTCCCGGAAACACAACAAACAATTGCCTGTGAACCAGGTAAAATGCCGATCATAGTGATCACATCCAACCATGAACAGGATTTACCTGCTCCTTTTATTCGGCGTTGTATTTATATGTATATCGAGTTTCCACCCCCGGAAAGAATGCGTGAAATTGTCCGTATGCATCATCCTGGAGCAAATGAAAAAATTGTCGCAGCAGCAATTGAGATTTTCTATCAACTGCGTGAACTTGACTTGACACGGAAACCCTCTACCAGTGAAATTTTAGATTGGATTTCATACCTCGTTCAGACAGGTGTCCTTGATGCAAAAGTCGTTGAAAGACTTAAAGGCGCACAAACTCTGGTCAAACATCGTGATGACCGAGAACTATTACGGGTAATTCAGGAAAAAGGTATTGAGTCTGCAACCAGTCGAAAGACACCAAACTGGTAATTTCTTTCTCACTCATGAACTAAAACGTGTTTCAAATTGGCTTCTTCATTTTTATTTTTTTACTTGGAAGCATTCCTTTCGGTTTGTTGATCAGCCGTTACTGGTTAAAAATAGACATTCGCCAACAGGGAAGCGGAAACATCGGTATGACAAATGTCATGCGGGTCGGTGGCAAATTGCCTGGCATTATGACTTTTGTGCTGGATTTTGGAAAAGGCAGTCTCGCCGTTTTGCTGGCCCAAACAGCTTTTCCTGTAACCGAAACCGCACCAGAAGCTCAGTTGTTATACCTTAGTATCGCTGGAGTAGTTGTTGTTTGCGGACATGTCTTTTCAGTTTTTCTGCGTTTTAAAGGTGGGAAAGGTATTTCGACTTTATTTGGAGTCTTAGCAGTGTTGCATTTCAGCATCGGTCTCAGTGCAGCCTTGGTTTGGGCAGGTATGTTTTTATGGAAAAAAATCTCAAGCCTTTCAGCAATCACCATGCTGATAGTCCTTCCGTGGTTTTTTATACTATTTCCATGGCTGCAGAATGAACCCCCTTTTTGGACTGTGTTTTTTCTTTTTCTTCTGTTATCATCACTGCTGATCTATAAGCATCGCGAGAATATTCAGCGTCTACTCAAAAATCAGGAATCCCAACTCCACTCCAACAAAAAAGACTAAAACCATTTATTAAAATAACCTTAAATGAATCCACTCGCTCCATTCTTATTTTTTTTCGGTAAAGATATGTTCCGGCACACGATCCTGTTATCCGGAATTGCAATCATTGCCTGGTTCTTGACACTAAACGGAATTGGCTGGGGAAGTTATCTGTTGTGGATTTCACTAATCATGATCTCCACCATAATTATTTGGCGGGCAGGTGATTTTTTCTCTCCGGCAGCGACTTATATCCAGAACAAGCACGATATTCCACAGTCAATTAAAGCCGCGGTCATTGATGCAATTGCGAGTTCATTTCCGGAGTTTTGTGTAGCTGTCATTGCGGTAATCATGATCGGACGTGCAGAAGTTGGCATCGCCAGCATAGTAGGATCAGCACTTTATAATGTCCTTGTGATTCCTGCGGCTGCAGGATTAGTTGCGGCAAGTCCAATGGTCATCAGCAAAGAAGTCGTCTGGCGTGACAATATATATTATCTTGGGGTAACCCTTTTGCTCGGGGCAATGCTCTGGTTGTTTCCAAATGAGTGGGGTGCCGGTGTCGCTGTCCTGTTTTTACTGGCCTACTTAGGTTATGTTTTCCTGCTTCATAAAGACTTCAAGAAAGCAAAAAAACAACATCCTGATTCTCATGAACCTGATATATTGGAAATAAAGACTGAAGATGAAGATGAACTGGAATTAACATCCGAAAAAAAGGCCTGGATGTGGATTGCCGGCATGATGATTGTGATGGGAGGAGCATCACATCTGCTGGTTGAATCTTCACTTGCTCTCGGTGACATGTTGGGAATTGACGGAGTTATCATGGGATTTGTCGTGATTGCAGCAGGAACATCGGTACCGGATACTGCACTCTCTGTAATAAGCGCTAAAAAAGGACAATACGACGCCGCTATTTCAAACGTCTTCGGCAGTAACATTTTCGACATATGTATTTGTTTGAGTATACCAATTTTGCTGGCACTCGCCATGAGTGGAGAACAAACAGCTATTGACCTGCCACAGTTGGGGTTAATCTGGAGCCTGATTGGAGCAACTTTTCTGGCAGTATATTTATTCTGGAGTAATAACTACACTCTCACCAAAGCCAAAGCAGGCATGATGGGGATGCTATACCTACTCATCATTTTAATATCCTTTTCACTCTAATTAGTAAAGAACCGTTCCTGGAGTGAACCCGCAAACACTTCTTCATTAAGAGCTTTGCGAGTGCAGTGATGTTGTAAAGTACATTACTCCGACCCCCCCCCGCTAATTCTTCACAGTCAAACACACTCCAAGTAAAATCCACATCACTTATAAAATAATCCTCAACACTATTGTCACCAGAGGACTACGCAAATCTACTAATTGACAGAGCTTTGAAAGTACTGTCACATGTAGGAATTGAATAATCTATAGAACTAGGCCGTTGGGAAGCCATCCCTACTCAAAGAAGAGCAGGCTATCAATTCAACATAAAGTTCAGGGGGAAAAATGCAGATGACACCAAGGGAACGAGTATTGACAACCCTCAATCACGAAGAACCGGACCGCGTCCCTCTTGTGATTGGAGTCAGCAACGCTACCGGGGTTAAGATGAAACCCTATCAGGAGATTAAAAAGATCCTAAAGGTTCAGGCCCCTGACCGATATCTTTACGACTGGCCTGAATTAGGAACCGCTGAAATCGATGAAGAAACACTTTGCCGGCTGCATGGAGATGTTCGTGGTGTGCTTGATCTGGAACCGGAAAGGGTGCGACTTCAACACGTTGAACGCGAACCACATTCCGAATGTATCGATTCCTGGGGCAGTGGTCAGGTGGAAATTGAACCCGGTCACTGGTATCCGGGAGTCCACCCCCTCAAACAGGCAAGCAATAAAGATGACCTCGAACTTTACCCCGGTTGGCCGGACATGAATGACCCTACCCGTATCGCACACGTGCGTGAGCAGGCCACGCGTCTGACCGAGGAGAACCGTTATGCGATCCTGGCAACCCCCTGGCTTCTGTTTCCATTCGAAAGAGCTCATGCGATGCAGGGAATGGAAACCTACCTCCTCAATATGGCCATGGATCCGGAGTTCGCCCGCGCCATGTTGGTCAAAATTGCAGGATACTGTAAAGAGTTGATGGGACGGTTCCTTGAGGAACTCGGAGAAAATGTCGACATGATTAAAATCGGGGATGACCTAGGGACCCAGAAAAGCCTGATGATTTCACCTAAAATGTACCGTGAAATTCTCAAACCAGTCCATGCGGATTTCATACAATTCATCAGGGAACGAACCAAGGCCAAGATCTTTTTCCATTCCTGCGGCGATGTGGAACCTTTGATCGAGGATTTCATTGAAATCGGAGTCGATATCTTAAATCCTGTTCAGACTTCATCCGGAATGATGTCGGACCTGCCGGCTCTCAAGAAAAGTTATGGGGACAAAATAGTCTTCTGTGGTGGGATCGACTCCCACAGGATTCTTCCTTTTGGAACCGTGAAGGAGGTCCGCGAGGAAGTGCGACGTGTAATAGAGATCCTCGGCCCGGGAGGAGGGTGCATGATCAGTTCAGTTCATACTGTGATGAACGATGTTCCACCAGAAAACGTCATCGCCATGGCGGAGGCGGTCGAGGAATTCGGCCACTACCCGATTTAATGAAACACCCATCCCGCCGCGGACTCTGGCTTTGCCTCCTCTCCAACCATATCTTTCAAATGATCCCTGCCATTTCACGAGAAAGGCGCCCCAGGTGAATCAGGAGTCCGGATCGCACAAATAATGAAACTGACACTGGAGATACTGGTAAGTATGATTATTCTTCCACTATTTCTTCACAGTCAGGCAGTATTATTTTTGCCTCCTTCCATGACATAGTAAGAAATGCTTTGGGAAAAAATAATGAACTTTGCCTTATTTCAAATGGCAAAGTTAGATGCCAGGCCAAGATAAAAAACAACTTCACTCAACTGCTGAGTTGCACCCAGACAGTCACCGGTTACACCACCAAGTTTTCTTTTGAAATACATTAGCAAGAACCACCAGACAATCGCGACCGCCGGTAATGCCACCCAGACTTGATTACCGATAAAAAGCAGCGGCAACAATCCAAAAACCGCATTCACTATCAGATCAACTCCAGAAAACTCTGTCATTGGCCCGGATTTACTTTTTGCTGCATCCTGTACATAGGCTAAAAATCGGAGCTGTGATATTGAGACAAATCGACTTAAAGTATTACCTGCAAACCAGGCCCAGGGCAAGATTGCAGTCTCAATTTGCAAAAGCGCAAAAAATTTCAACAACAGCAAGAATACTAAACCAAGTGCCCCGTATGTTCCAATCCGGGAATCTTTCATGATCCGTAGCCGCTCTTCCGGAGACCATCCTCCACCAAATCCATCGCATGTGTCTGCAAATCCGTCTTCGTGTAAAGCTCCAGTAAGCAAAACCGCTGCAATCATTCCCAGCAAAATCGCGATCGGTAAGCTAACTTCCGATAATGTGCCCGACGAATCCGAAAACATCATTTGAGCCAGCAGCCAAATTCCTACAGACACACCTCCCACAAGCCAGCCCACAAGAGAAAAATATCGAGAACAATGAGAAGTCTTTGCTGAAAACCAACTAGAAGGCAGTGGAATTCTACTGTAAAAAATAAACGCTCCAGCAATTCTCCGCATTTCGTGGCTTAGTTTATTCTCCATCAGAACGATCACTCACACCGGCCGATTCAAAGGATGCCATTTCATTTAGAAACGCGACTGCCGACTGCAGAAGCGGATACGCGATTGCCGCTCCCGTTCCCTCACCCAAACGCATTCCTAAAGAAAGCAATGGTTCTGCCTGTAAAAATTTCAACATTTCTCCATGTCCAAGTTCATCAGACTGATGAGTAAAAACTGCATATTGCATTATTTCCGGAACTATCCTGGAAGCTGCAAGAAAAGCAGATCCAGCGATAAAACCGTCAATCAGTAAGGTTCGTCCCAAAACTGCTGATTCCAGCATTGCGCCTGTCATCATCGTAATTTCAAAACCTCCAAAAGTTGCCAGCACTTCTTTGGGTTCCTGAATTTCAGCGTGCAGGTCGAGTGCTTTCTGCAGGATTTCCCGTTTGTGGGCAAGTCCAGAATCATCAAGTCCGGTTCCTTTTCCAACACAGTTTTCAAGAGGCAACCCCGTATAACGCTGCATCAGTACTGCTGCAGATGATGTATTGCCGATTCCCATTTCACCAAAACCAATCACATTGCATTCTGTTTCTGGAAGCATTCTGCTCAGTTCAGCGCCTTTTTTCAAAGCTTGCTCACATTCGGTTTTAGTCATTGCCGGAATTTGAGCAAAGTTTTTAGTTCCCCGCCCAATTTTTGCCGAAATCAAGTCCGGGTGTTCCGGAAAATCTCCTTTTACACCGGCATCCACCACATGCAAATTAATACTGTTTTGCCTGCAAAAAACATTGATCGCCGCACCGCCGTGAAGAAAATTTAACACCATTTGTTCGGTTACTTCCTGAGGATACGGACTCACACCTTCTTCCGTAATTCCGTGGTCTCCTGCAAAAACTAAAATGCTCGGATTCCTAAGTTCCGGAGAAAGTGTGTTTTGAATTCGGCCCAGTTGTAAAGACAGTGCTTCCAGTTTTCCAAGTGAACCCGGAGGCTTTGTCTTAGTGTCAATCTTTTGCTGTAATTCGGTATCAAGTGTAGTAGAAAATGAAGGAATAGAAAAAGATGGCATTATTTTTTTTCTCCTAATGTTATTGATAAAGAGGGGACTCTTGATTAGAAGTATTCAGTATATATTTATTGTAAAATCAATCAATCTCATTCTTGAGACCAACACGCGGTGAGGTGATTTTCCTAGATTTTGTACTCAAATTACGAGTGTAAAACTTGAAAATTTGAAAATAAAATCTATGCTGAATTCGTTGATTAAATTCAGACAGAAGCAAACATTTTATTGGAAAAAATAATGGATGGCTTGAAATGAAAACTTGGCTCAAAAATCCCCTCTGTATTCTTGCGGAAAACGCTGGAGGTGGGATCCTGCTGGAAGGTGCATGCATCATAGAATTGGTCCCTGCAGGGAAACAACCCTCATCTGAATATGATTCTGTTTTTGATGCCGGTAGACACGTGATCATTCCAGGTTTAATTAACCTGCATCATCATTTTTACCAAACCCTCACCCGTGTTTATCCTCAGGCACTGAATAAGGAATTATTCCCATGGCTCAAAACGCTCTATCCGATTTGGGCTGGGTTGACACCCGAAGCATTACGAATATCAACACGCCTTGCGCTGGCAGAATTGCTACTTTCTGGCTGTACAACCGCTTCCGATCAACACTATGTTTTTCCTGAGGGACTGGAAAACGCCATTGATCTGCAGGTGGAAGAATCGAAAGATTTAGGAATCCGAGTTGTACTATGTCGCGGATCCATGGACCGCTCGCAAAAAAACGGAGGCTTACCACCGGATTCTGTCGTGCAGACATGTGATGAAATTTTGGCTGACAGCGAACGTCTTATTCAGCAATATCATAACCCATCGGAAGGGGCAATGACCCAAATCGCGCTCGCTCCCTGTTCTCCATTTTCAGTTTCGGAAGAGGTAATGCTGAAAAGCGCAAGCCTTGCGGAAAAGCATAACGTCCTGTTGCATACCCATCTTGCAGAAACGGAGGATGAAAACAGTTTCTGTCTGGAAAAATTCGGATGTCGTCCTGTGGATTATCTGGAGAAGGTAGGCTGGTTAAATAAAAGAACCTGGCTGGCACACGGTATTCATTTTACCGCTGAAGAAATTCAAAAACTCTCTGTGACAAAAATCGGAATCTCACATTGTCCTTCTTCAAACATGGTGCTTGCGTCTGGAGGCTGCCGTGTTCCGGAATTGGAGAAAGCTGGAGTCGCGGTTGGACTTGGGGTAGACGGTTCTGCGTCAAACGATTGTTCCAATTTAATGCAGGAAGTCCGGCAGGCTTTTATGATGCAAAGGCTATATTACGGTTCACAAATCACTCATCTGGACGCCTTGCGTTGGGCAACTTCAGGCGGAGCAAATGTTTTAAGACGTCCGGAATTGGGGTGTATTGCAGAGGGAACACAGGCTGATTTGGCTATGTTCAAACTGGATGAATTACGATTTTCCGGCCATGGAGACCCGATGGCCGCACTCGTTATCTGCGGTGCCCATCAAGCTGACAGGGTTATGGTTGCAGGAAGGTGGGTTGTTATAGACGGCCAAATTCCAGGACTTGATTTAGAGCAGTTAAAGATAGATCATCAACGGGAAGCTAAACGTCTGCAGGAAAAGTGACTTATTACCTCTAAAAGCCCAATAATAAGCTAACCGAGAAATTCTTAATAAATTATCTTTCCAGGCGAAGCGTAACAAAGAACCAGAATCAAAGTTCGATTTTCAAATATTGCTCTTTGATCTGACACTTTAACATTTATTCAAACAGAGACAGAACATTTTCCGGGGGACGCCCGATAATCGCGCCTTTATCAGAAATAACAATCGGTCTTTCAATTAGAATCGGATTCTCTGTCAGAATTGAGATCCACTCTTCAAGAGTCAAATCATCGGTGGCGGAAATCCCCAACTCTTTGGCTTTTTCCTCTTTGAAGCGTATCAACTCTGTCGGCTGAATATTCAATTTCTGAATAATCTCCTCCAACTCTTCCTTAGAAGGCGGATTCTTCAAATACTCAACAATTGTCGGTTCGACACCTTTGTTGTTAAGAATTCCCAGTGTCGCCCTGCATTTGCTGCACTTTGGGTTGTGGTAGATGGTGTAAGTCATATATTTGTTTTATTGCTTTGTGATAAATACGATATGGTTAAGTAAAATAAATCGGAAAGTGCTGTATTTGGTAAAATTTTTTTAATTTATTATATTATTAAGTTTATTCAACCTCCCCCTGAATCTCCAATATTGCGGATTCAAGTGCTTCCAAAGTTCCCGGATCCGCGTTTTCCCACATTTCTCTTTCATTGGCTTCGAGCAGCCGTTGAGAGGCATCTTTCAAAGCAAGTGGGTTGTGTTCCCGGAAGAATTTTTGCTGCTCAGGATCCAGCAGAAGTTTGTTAGCAACCTCTTCATATTGATAATCGGCAACAATATCACAGGTAGCATCGTAGCCAAAAAGATAATCAACCGTTGCCGACATTTCAAAAGCACCTTTGTAACCATGTTCACGCATGCCTTCAATCCATTTTGGATTGAGAACACGGCTGCGGAAAACACGGTTGAATTCTTCCTTGAGTGTGCGGATTTTTATTTTTGCCGGATTACTTGAATCGCCGTGATAAGTTGCAGGAGCGGAACCTTTAATTTCCGTAATCGCTGCCTGCAGTCCGCCTTGAAATTGGAAATAATCGTCGGAGTCTAAAATGTCATGTTCGCGGTTATCCTGATTTTGATGCACAATCTCCACGGAACTCAGTCTTTGCCGCAGCAAGTTGATTTCCTCGGAGCTTGTACCATCGGAGTCATAGGCATGGCTGCCCCATTTTAAAAATACTTCTGTCAAATCACCACGGGTTTCCCAGTTTCCCGCATCAATCAGGGGTAAAAGTCCGGCCCCATATGCCCCAGGTCCGGAGCTAAAAACCCGCAGTTCCGCCAGCCGTTGAGCGTTTTCCGCAGAAGCTCCGGAATCTTTTAAACGCTGTTGATCCGCCAGCCATGCGGCACGTACCGGGTTCATTTCTTCTGGTTCATCGAGTTCCGCCAAACGTTTTGGTACAGTCGAAAGCAAACGCATCACGTCACCAAAGGAGTCCCTGAACATTCCGGAAACACGTAAAACCACATCCACTCTTGGCCGCCCTAAAACTGAAAGCGGCAAAATTTCAAAATCAACCACACGTCCGGAAACTGGCTCCCAAAGCGGCTCACAACCCCAAAGAGCCAAAGCCTGAGCTATGTCATCACCACCAGTACGCATGTTAGAAGTTCCCCAAATCACGAGTGCCGTCGTTTTCGGAAATTCACCGTGATCCGCACGGTAGCGCTCAATCAATTCCTCGGCCAGTGCCTGTCCGCAACGCCAGGCAGTCTGCGTTGGAATCAC
>UINC01001100.1_pt1 | contig 20997 bp, 17 predicted proteins | sample 5385821 | NCBI WGS metagenome assembly UINC01 (sample SAMEA4666929, study PRJEB26691) | marine metagenome | isolation source: Pacific Ocean | place: Pacific Ocean | collected 2011-10-13 | reverse complement strand
TGGACGATTCTATTTATACGGGCGTTTTATGCAAGAACGAAAGATCTGATCCGCGAAAAGAAGATTCCCCGTGATCAAGAAGTAATTTCCTATGCCGGGTTTTTACTGCCCCTGGTTATGCTTTCATTGTCCAGTTACAAGCTGCCTCACTATATCTACTGCGCCGTGCCTTTTGCCGCAATTGTTATGGCCAGGGAAATAGAAGGCTGGCTGCAGGATGGGAAACTCTACCCGCGGCTGTTTGTTATGCAGTTGATACTGGGATTATTCCTGGTCGGCCTGGTATTTAGCATATCATTCTATGCCTTTCCGCTGGATAATTATTTATTGATTGTTCCTGTGGTTTTACTCCTGGCTGGGATGAGCTACATGTATGTTGCATCCCGGGATAAACTGGTCCAATTTTTCATCCCCTCTGCCGCCGCTGCAGTGATAGCGAATTACAGCTTGAATCTTTTTTTTATGGCACCCCTGCTTACCTACCAGGCGCCGTCGCAGGCAGCAGCCTATCTTAAGGAGCAAAATTACAATTCCATGATTCTCTACCTTTACCAGGAACCTAAAAGAGCCAAGAGCAGGTCCTTTAATTATTACCTAGACCAGGAAATAATCTACATTGATGGAAATTTCCCAGACCGGGAAACAGGCAAGGGGAATGCTCTTATTTACACTGGCGATAAAGGATACAATACGCTGATAAACCAAAACCGTAAACCAGAGCTTATCGCAGCCTTTGACCATTTCCGGGTCAGCAAGCTGAACCAGAAATTCCTGGATGAAAAAACACGTTCGTCTGCGCTGAAAAAAAAATATTTATTGATGTTGACTCCATCTTGACCGGCAGTGAATTTCCAGATTGTAATGAGAAATAAATGGACAAGATTAATCAATAATGACTGCAATTGAACATTTCCCTTCCCTGTCGGTGGTTATTCCGGTCTATAATGAAGAAAGCACCATCAACCAAATTCTTACCGCGGTTTCTGCCCAGAATCTGGTCACTGAAATTGTGATTGTGGATGATTGCTCCAAGGATAACAGCGCGGAGAAAATTAAACAGGCTGTAGACCGGTTGTGCGGCGAAAGATCGGATCTGAAAGTGACCTTTCTCCAAAATGAAAAAAATCAGGGCAAGGGCAGTTCTTTAAGGAAAGGTTTCCAGCACGCCACCGGCGATGTAATTGTGATCCAGGACGCGGACCTGGAATATAACCCTCAGGAATACACTGCATTAATCAAACCTATCGCTGAAGGGCAGGCGGACGTTGTGTACGGCAGCCGTTTTATCGGCGGCACCCACCGGGTGCTGTATTTCTGGCATTATTTAGGCAATAAAATGCTGACCTTGCTTTCCAATATGTTTTCCAACCTGAACCTGACGGATATGGAAACCTGCTATAAGATGTTTCGCAGAGAAATACTGGAAAGTATCGAGTTCAAATCAAACCGCTTTGGTTTCGAACCGGAATTCACGGCAAAAGTGGCCAGGGCCGGGCTGCGCATTTATGAACTGCCTATTTCCTATTATGGGCGCACCTATGATGATGGCAAGAAAATAACCTGGCGGGATGGCCTGGCCGCCATTTATCATATTATTCGTTATAATATATTCGGCTAAATCCCTCCCTTTATTGTTTAATTTTCATACTTTTATCTACCTTTTGATTTTGATATATGGATAATAAAGAAAAAATAACAAGAGACTGGCTGAAACGTTATACAGGCACCAGCCCTGGTGAATACGGCGAATGGATTCTGCTCACCAATTTCCAGAACTATGTCGAAAAATTTTCAGAAAAATTTAATGTGCCGGTGAATGGTATCGGCGGTCCCATGACCTCCGCAACGAATGAGAAAGGGCTTTCCATCATCAACTTTGGCATCGGCAGCGCCAATGCCGCCACCATCATGGATCTGTTAGCCTGCATTAAACCAAAAGGTGTTTTATTCCTGGGGAAATGCGGTGGCCTGAAAAAAACAACAGAGCTGGGTCATTTTATTCTCCCCACTGCTGCTATTCGCGGGGAAGGGACGAGTGATGATTATTTTCCAAAGGAAGTTCCTGCCATGCCCTCATTTAAACTGCATAAACATGTATCGCAGGTATTGGTTGAAAGAGAATTGGAATATCGCACAGGGGTGATTTATACCACGAATCGCCGGGTATGGGAACACGATGAAGAATTCAAAAACTATCTAAAACGTGTACGTGCAATGGGCATCGATATGGAAACAGCCACAATCTTTATCACGGGTTTCGCAAATGGGATTGATCGTGGCGCATTATTAATGGTTTCTGATACACCCATGGTTCCGGAAGGGGTGAAAACAGAAGAGTCAGACAAGGAAGTAACCCGGAAATATGTAAATCTGCATATCGAGATCGGAATTGAGGCTATGACCCGCATTGGTGGGGAAGGAGAAAAAATAAAGCACTTTACGTATTAATGTAGTGATTCAGTTGATGGATGTTCAGGTCTGTGCTTTCACGCATCAACAGTAAGGAACTTTATTACTTATAACATCAAATCCACCCCCACAGCATCGGTGTAAACCATCCCTTTTTTTGTAAGAGAAACCGATGAATCACGTAAAATAAGAACATCACTCCATTTTTCCCGGGCCGATTCAAGATTTGTATTGAATTGGTTTAAATACCTTTCCGGAATTTGAGCCAAATCAATCCCTTCATTCATTCTCAAACCAAAGCCGATCAATTCGTTAGTAAGATTCTTTTGAGTTAATGATTCTTTCATGGAAATCGGCGTATTCCCCGATTCAATTTGTGTTAGATATTGATCCAGCGATCGGACATTGCCCCAACGGTTGCTTCCATCGAACCCGTGAGCCGACGGTCCGAAGGCAAGAAAGGGATGAATCCGCCAGTAATGGAGATTATGGCGGCATTCCATTCCTGGCTTGGCAAAGTTGGAGATCTCATAGGCAGAGTAGCCATGTGAATTGAGAATACCATGTGTTTTTAAAAACCATCCCCCTGTTTGATCCTCTTCGGGCATGGTTACCTGTCCTTTCTTTACGAATTGGTAAAGTTCTGTCCCTTTTTCTAACGTCAGTGTATAAGCGGAAATATGGTCGGGCTTAAGATCAAGCACTCGAAGTAAATCCCGTTCCCAAATTTCCCAGGATTGTCCCGGCATGGAATAGATGAGGTCGCAATTTATATTCTCGAATCCTGCATTGCGGGCATGCTCATAGGTCTCAAATACCTGGTTTGCGGAATGGATGCGTGTGAGAAATTTCAGCAGGTCAGGCTCAAGGGATTGCACACCCATGGATAACCGGTTGATGCCCAGGCTGCGGAAATCCTTTAAGCGCTCCAATGGTGCCTCCCCGGGGTTGGCTTCCATGGTCCATTCCTTTTTCTGTGCCAGGTTGTATTTTCTTTCAAGGGCGTTGAGAATGGATTCTATGTTCCTGCCATTTAGAAGGCTGGGGGTACCGCCGCCAATGAATATGGTTTCTAATTTCCAGTTAGAAACATCCACTGTGCAGGTTTCAATTTCCTTTACAATTGCATTTATAAACCTTGGAATGGAATTTTCACGGTCCGTAATAGAATAAAAATCGCAATAGATGCACTTTACGGCGCAAAAAGGAATATGGATATAGATGCCTGCCGATTTCATGAATGAATTTAAGGTGCGGGTCCGGGATCACACTGCCGTTAATCTTTTCATATGGAATAAACACCTGAATGGGCGAAATTACTGGAATGGTAATGGAAACAAAGATTGTTCATGATCAGTATGAATACCAGCCTGAAATTCATCGTTGGAAAATGATCTTATCTAATTAATTTTACTACATGTCGCAAAATATTTATACTCGACTGGGGAAATTGGTCCTTCCGCATTGGCCGCTGCTTCTCATTTCTACCCTGTCCGCACTGATTTATGTGGTCTTTAACAGCCTTTCAATCTGGCTTACCGCTTCCTTCATTAACAATATATTAACAGATTTTGATGTACTAATCCGCAATCACCAGGAATTATCAGGAAGTATATTAAGTTTAAATGACCAATTAAAATTTTGGACCAATGAACTCATTCTGCGGGATACTCCCAGGGAAACTATTAAGGTACTCTGCCTGGCGATTCTCTGTGTTTTCCTGATAAAAAATATTTTCCTGTATATTAAAAATATTACTCTATCCTATATACAATTCAATCTGATCACCTTGATCAGAAAAAGACTTTACAGTCATTTTCATTCCTTATCCTTATCATTTTTTGACAATAAAAAGAGCGGGGAACTCACTTCAATCGTTGTGACAGATGTTTCCAATATGCGGGTGGCACTGGGAACCAGTTTCCATAAAATATTAGTAGAACCGATCAATATAATCACTTTTATTGTATTGCTGTTCATTATCAATGTAAAACTGGCATTGTATGCCCTTATTATTGTTCCTCTAACATTAGGAATTATTTTTTGGATCGGCAGCAGCATTCGCAGGAAATCCAGGCGCACAGCCCAGCAAATTGCTGGAATTATGGGAATCATTACGGAGATATTGAATTCTATCCGGGTCGTAAAAGCATTTGGGACAGAAGAATTCGAGAGAAAACGGTTTAACGAAGAACAAAATCGCTATTACCAGCTTATTTTCCGAAGAGCCAAACTGCGCCTTACTGCCTCGCCTATTACAGAAACAATAGGTGCTTTTATCGGTGTGGTACTGCTCTGGATCGGCGGGATGGATGTGCTGGTGCATCGGACCATGGAGTCCGAGGATTTCATTCGCTTTATTTTAATTCTTTTCAGTGTTTTGGGACCAGTCAGGCTGCTCAGCAATATCAGTGTAGAAATACAAAAAGGTATCGCCTCCGCTGAGCGTGTGTTTGATATATTGGATACCCCGCCAGCGATTATCAGCAAGCCGGGTGCACCTGCGCTTGATGAATTTTTAAAAGGTATTGAATTCAAAGCGGTCGGATTCAAGTATGATGAGGGAGATGCTGTCTTACGTAATATTACTTTTTCCATTCCCAGGGGTGAGGTGGTGGCGCTTGTCGGGCCCAGCGGCGCTGGAAAATCAACGGTAGCTGACCTGGTTTCCAGGTTTTATGATGTGCAGTCGGGTGTGATAGAAATCGATGGAAAAGATATTCGCGATATCGATTTAAGATCACTCAGGGGGAAAATGGGTATTGTAACCCAGGAAACAATCCTATTTGATGATACCATTGAATCAAATATCGCCTATGGAATCAGTTCCTATACCCAAGAGCAGTTGGAAAAGGCTGCAAAGACTGCCAATGCCTATGATTTTATCCAGAATCAGCCCAATGGCTTCAAAACCATCATTGGGGAAAAGGGAGTTAAACTTTCCGGAGGCCAAAGGCAGAGGCTGGCAATTGCGCGAGCCATTTTGCGCAATCCGCCCATCCTTATCCTGGATGAGGCTACATCATCTCTGGACACTCAGTCCGAGCGCCAGGTGCAGGAAGCACTGGAACATTTAATGCAGGACCGCACCACCCTGGTGATTGCTCATCGTTTATCTACAGTGACCAAGGCAGATAAAATTGTCGTCCTTGATCATGGTGAAATCAAAGAAGAAGGTACTCACCAGGATTTAATCCAGCAGGATGGGCTTTACGGCCGTCTTTATCATATCCAGTTAAGCTGAATTTCTTAAAGGATCTTTTTCCCCATTATGTCTTCTAAATACATGAAACGGTATCAGCTGCTGAAAAGCCGCAGTGCAAAGGATTGGTGGACGGCAACATTTGGAGATCCGGTCAGCTGGATAATTCTTGCGGCAATCGCTGACTGGAAATTGATCAGCCCTAATTTATTGACAATGCTTACTTTTCTGTCAAAAGTTGCATCTTCAGCACTTATTGCCTTTGGGGACCGATCAATGGTTATAACCGGAGCTGTCCTTTTGCAGGCAGGAGTCCTGTTTGATCATATGGATGGAAACCTTGCCAGGTACAGGAATATTGCCACAATGAAGGGCGGATTTATGGACAGGATTCTTGATGGTGCTTCAATTTTGATTATTCTTTCCGCACTATCCTGGCATGCATACCTGAAGGGCAATCCTGCATATTATTTACTGCTGGGTCCTTCGGCGGCCGGTTTTTATTTGATCATCTGTTATATGTACTGGTCTTATGCATTCTATGAGCATAAAACTCTGGGGGAGTCTACGAAAGTGAATCCCGGGGCTAAGGATTTATCAGACAGGCAGGTTTCTACCCTTGATTATATGATTGAGGGACAAAAGAAAATTTTCAATTTCAATCATATAGATTATTATTTCTGGATCAGCTTTGCTATTATCCTCGATCAGCCTGAGATGGTTCTCTGGTTTCTATTTATTATAATAGGATACAAAGTCATAGACAGATTCATCATGAGAATGAATCATCTTGACAGTCTGGATCATAGGAATTCGTTATAGATTATCACTGTTTGTCTGTATTTATGAGCTATCAGGTTTTTTTCTAGCCGTGATCCGGATCACCACAGGATCATCGTCTTTGTATATAGCCAACCCATTGGACTCAATGGCATTTTCTATTGTAAAACCATTAGACTCAAGTTGATGAATTAAATCATTTTTGTGTATAAACCTTCTCTTATGGTCTGTTTCATAAACATCCTGGTCCAGGGCCTGCCCTGTTCCATATAGGCTTGATTTTACAGAACGGCTTTCTGAGAAAAAAATACCGCTGGGGGGCAGAATCCTGCCCATTATTTTGATTGCTTTATCGGCCTCTGTCTGGTTGAGTGCGTGTAAAACAAACCGGGCATACCCATGATCGATTTTATAGGGAAAATATTCTTCAACAGACAAAATATCTTTACAAATAAACCTGGGATTGATGTTTTCTTTCTTGATCTGGTTGATCACAATTTCAGATTGATCCAGGGCAAATACCTGAATTCCGTGCTCTGCAAAGAAAAAGGAATCCCGCCCATTCCCGCAGCCCAGTTCAAGGATAGAATCCCCGTCAGACATCATTTTGAGGACATAGACAGCGAAAGAGGAGGGTTCCTGCACCCCCAGTTTTTTCGAATAATATTTATTCCAATAACTTTTATCCATGGGAAGAATTTGGGAACTCTAATATTCGTAAACTATTGTTATCATATCAAAGGTTGCTTTAAGATTGGCGATACCAAACGCAATATGTCTGGTTTAATCATAACAGCGTTATTAACCCAACACAACAATAAATATTAGCATGTCGACCAACGGCCCGATCAAAATTGTATTTGATGTGTATCATTTATACCACTTGCCTCAATTTGATCCGGTAATTGATTTATTAAAGTCTGATGATAAATTTGAAATTTTTCTTTCTACGTCCTGTAGAATAAAACAGGAAGAAAAAGTATTAACAGAAAAAATACTGTCCCAAAAAGGCCTTCAGGTCATTTCTGAAAAAGATGAAAAAAAACGGGCAAGTTCCATACAGGGGTTGGATCCTGATGTATTTATCTGCGGCTGGTCCCGCTATGATATAGACCATTTTGTGACCAATAAAACATTGGTGGGGATGATTTACCACGGTATTGGCGTAAAACCTTCATACTGGCGGGATAATCATGAGCGCCTGGATCTGCGCTTTGTGGAAGGTCCCTATAGAATAGATCAGCTGCGCAGTCATGGCATAGAAACGGATCTGGTACTTACCGGTTTCATAAAACTGGATCCATTATTCAATGGTTCTGGAATCGACAATGAGGCAATAAAAAGGGAACTGGGATTAGATAAAAATAAAAAAACTATCCTTTTTGCCCCGACTTTTTATCCCAGTTCCATTGAACAAATCGGAATACGACTGGGAGAGTATACGCAGGATTACAATGTCATTTTAAAGCCCCATTTATGGACATATTTCCTGGACAAATTCGGGGAGGTAGACCTGAAGCCTCAGCGCAACCTTTTCTATGAATTAACAAATAAATATGATCATATCACATTACTCACTCCTGAGCATTACAATATTATCCCATTTTATAGAATTTCGGACCTGCTGCTCACGGAAGCCAGCAGTACTATTTACGAGATGATTGCGTTGGAAAAACCAGTGATTGTAAACCGTTTTTTCAAATTAAAGCTGTCCCATCGGTTATTTCGATACCGATTATACCGGAAACGGCTGAACCGGGAAATGAATCAGGATATCGCTAATTTTTGTTTTGAGACGAAGCGGCCTAAGGATTTGCCCGGAATGATCGAGACAGCCTTAAACAACAATCATACCCGGTTAGATGCTGTGAAAGAGTACCAGCAGAAAATGCTCTATAAACTGGATGGAAAGGCAGCTGAGCGGGCCCGGGACGCTATTTTGTCCAGGCTGTCATAATTCTTGATTGACACCTACCAGTGAAAAAAGTTCTCTTTGAAACCCATCATTTGTATTACTGGCCTAACTTTGTGCCGATTGTAGAAGAGTTGAAGAATCGCGGCGGCTATACTGTCCATGCTTCAATGCCCAGGCGGTCATCTGATGTTCAGCAGACCATATTAAGCCAGGCCTGCTCTGAACTGGATGTGGTATTTGTTGCCGCAGACAGTGAACCAGACCGTATTGAGAAAATTATCAGGGAGGCATACGATGTTGTCATGGTAGGGAATGTTGGTCAGTTAAAACAGATTGTGCTCCCTGATGCATTAGCGGTCATGGTGTATCATGGTATTGGTCTTAAACAATCCTACTACAGGGATATTGATGATCGTATCAACATAAGGGCCGTGGAATCTATGGAGCGCTTGCATGAGCTTAAGGAACAGGGACATACTAATCTGGTACTCACTGGATTTACCAAACTGGATAAACTGTATACCATATCCGAGAATGAGCCTGAACAGCTTAAACAGAAACTCAATTTGAACCGGAATAAAAAAACAATTTTATACGCTCCAAGTTTCTATCCTACCTCGATTGAAAAACTTTGTCCCCAATTATCCGTGTTAAGCGCAGACTATAATATCGTCATAAAGCTGCACGGATTCAGCTGGGAGCAGAAACGGTATCGTTATCAAAGCGGATTGTGTTCTGAACTGGCAGAAAAACATGATTCTATACAATTATTACCAAATGAAACCTTTGATATACTTCCTTATTACAAAATAGCTGATGTATTAATCAGCGATATTTCCTCTACCATGTTTGAATTTCTGCCCCTGAACAGGCCGATCATCCAGGCGGAATGTTTTTCCTTAAGGTTAAAGCATAGAATTTTTCGCCGCCGCTTCTGGAGAAAACTTGATGTAGAGAGAATGCAGAATGTGGATTTTGCTTACAAAATAGTAGACCCGGCAGATGTAATCGGCCGGGTGCAATTTGCCCTGGAGTATCCAGACGAAATGGAATCCCTGCGTCAAACAGCCCACAACCAATATTTATACAAACCAGATGGCATGGCTTCTGCCAGGGTGGTAGATGCCATTGAAGAGAATTTAAAATGAATATCGGCGTTTACTGCCCGAACTGGGTCGGGGATGCAGTGATGGCCCTGCCGTTTATCCAGAAACTGCATGACCAGTATCCGGATGGGAAAATCACCATTGTATGTAAAGATTCGGTAGCCTCTGTTTTCCAGCATCACCCCGCTGCCGGCAGGATTATTGCACTTCCACAGTCAAATACCAGCGGGTTCCTGTCCGCCCGCAGCACAGGAAAATCATTGCTATCCCTTCATCTGGATGTTTTTTATACATTAACAGACTCCTTCAGAAGTGCCGCAATCTTGTGGTGGTCCGGGGCAGAGCAAAGAATTGGTTACAGCACCCAGCTGCGATCCATATTGTTAACCAGCGCTGTCGAGTTGACAGCGAAAAGGATGCATCGTTCCCTAAAATATTTAGCGCTTATTAATCCAGAATCAAATTCTGAAAAAATCCCCCAGATATATTTGACGAATGACGAAGTAGCTTGGGCAAAAAAAGAATTGGCTGTTTTAGAATTAAAACAGCCAATAGCACTGTGCCCGTTCAGTGTGGCCGGTTCAAGAACAATACCCAGTAGCAGTCTAAAAAAATGGCTCCATGGTTCGGAAGAAAATTACATCCTGTTCGGCAGTGAGAGAGACACAGACCGGGCTTTGGCTCTTATTAATGAATGTAATGATAGTTCAATTATATCCGTGTGCGGTAAATATTCCCTACGGAAATCAATTGCTCTCATATCTTTGTGTAAATACGCCCTAGCAGCGGACAGCGGTCTGGGGCATATTTCTGCCGCGCTGGATATACCGACTGTTTCCTTTTTTGGTGCAGGACTCAGTACAATGACAAGACCGCTTGGAGCCAGAACAACTATTGTAAATAACAATGTTCATTGCAGTCCCTGTCGAAAGAACATATGCTGTAATGAAGAAGAACCCTTACTTTGTCTGCAGCAAATTTCCCGATCTGATGTAGAAATTGCAGTCAGAAATTTGTCACTGAATCCTTAATTTTCATCCCTATGAAAGCAGTTATTCTGGCCGCTGGTGTCTCCCGGAGGCTGTATCCCCATACCTACGATACGCCGAAATGCCTATTGGATGTGTCTGGTAAACCCATTATCCATTACCAGCTGGAAGCCCTGGAAGCCCTGGGTATTTATGACATAACCATGATTATTGGTTATCTCCGTGAAACCTTGATGGATCATGTAACCAGCAGTTTCCCACATTTGAATTTCACCTTTCTTATCAACCATCATTATTTTGAAACCAATACTGCCTATTCACTTTATATTGCCCGGAAAGCCTTGTGTTCTGATAGTCAGGTTCTTATGAATGCAGATGTGATATACCCTATAGATTTACTCCGGCAGGTCGTCAATTCACCTTTCGAAAATGTATTGGCTGTGGACGTAAAGCCCTGTGGGCGCGAGGAAGTGAAGGTCATTGAAGGAGGGGAGAAAAAAATAGTAGACATAGGCAAGGATCTTATTGAAGCCCAGTGTCTGGGTGAATTTATAGGTGTAGCCAAATTATCCCATTCGTTTACGGAAATGTTAGCGGAATCCCTTGAACAATTAATCACCGCCGGAGGTAAAAATGATTACTTTGAGGCTGGAATCCAGCCGCTGCTTTCAAAAATAGATGTCCATTTTGAAGATGTATCCGAATTTCCATGCCTGGAAATTGATTTTGTGGAAGATCTTGAGGAAGCACGTAAACTGTATTGAAATACATTATAAACTTTTAAACATTTAGACATTTTATGGCAGAAATATTCCCTTTTCGCGGTTGGCGGTATCATAACGACCTTATACAAGAGCAGCCGGGAGTCATTGTCCCTCCATATGATGTAATTACAGCAACAGAGCAGAATTCACATTATGATCAATCCCCGTATAATTACATCCGTGCAATTCTAAACCGTTCTGCAGGCGCTGATCGGTATAAAGATGCAGCCATATCATTGGAGCAGTGGAAAAAAAATGGAGTTTTAATCCAGGAAGAACAGAATGCTATTTATATTTTATCGCAATCCTTTAAGCAATCTGACCAGACAGTAGAAAGAATTGGCTGTATCTGCTCTTTACAACTCACTGAACTGGGGAAGGTTGTGCTGCCCCACGAACTGACAATTCAAAAACATTTGCTTGACCGGCTCCGGCTGATGGCGGCAACATCCGCGAACACAGGGCAAATATTTATGTGCTACCGTGATGATGAAATGATCCTGGAAAATATTTATAAGCAAATTGAAAAGGATCCGGTCGTAGATATAGTATTATCGGATATACATTATCGTTTATGGCCGGTAATGGATAAAAAATTGATCGGTCAATTTGCGGCAGGGATGGTGAATAAAACGCTTATCATTGCGGATGGCCACCATCGCTATAAAACAGCCTTACAATATGCAGCGGATCATCCCGAATCAGGTGCTGCAAAGCAGGTAATGGTCACCCTGGTAAACAGTAAAAATTCCGGAATGCAGATCCTGCCAACACATAGAATAATTTCGGGAGTAAATATAGCTATTGGCAATATAGAAAATAATCTGGCTGAATTCTTTCATATCAGAAAATTCACTGGCGCAGCAGCTGTCCTGGATGCTATGAATACAAGACCAGATGAAAAAGGGATGCTTGGGTTGTACCACCGTGAATCGAATACAGGTTTATTGTTAAATTTTAAGGATTGGAATATCCTGGAAACTGAATTCCCAGAAACGAGCAAGACCTATCGGGAATTAGACACGAATATATTACATGTATTTGTATTGAATAAGGTTTTCAATATTGATTCCAATAAACAAACAGATTTAAATCGCGTGGCCTATATGCGCGGGAATGAACCTGCCCTGGATATGTTGAAAAAAGAACACCACTATGATGTGGCCTGCTTTGTCAATCCGCCATCTTTGGAAGATGTGTATGATATTGCAAAATCAGGGGAAACAATGCCGCAAAAATCAACATTCTTCTTCCCAAAAATCTACTCCGGACTGGTGACGCGCTGTTTTCAAAAATAGGATAGAAAATGACATTGTTAAAAAAAGAACTAGCGACGCAAATACCCCTCATAAGAGATGATATAAAAGCGTTAATCAATGAGAATGGAGATCGTCAGATCAGCAATGTGACGGTGGCCCAGGCTTATTCGGGTTTAAGAGGCATAAAAGCTTTTGTATGTGATACATCCTCTGTAGACCCGGACAAGGGGCTTATCATCAGGGGCATTCCCCTTTTGGATATCACTCATATATTGCCGGAAGAGGTATTATTCCTGCTGCTTGCCGGCAGGTTGCCCAACAAGAATGAAGTTAAAGATCTGCAGCGGGAATTTTCTGCTCATTTGGAGGTCCCGGATTATGTATGGAAGGTTCTGAGCGAATTTCCCGATAATGCCCATCCCATGACCTTGTTCAACACGGGGATAATGGCCATGCAGGGTACAAGTGTGTTCCGTAAAAAATATGATGAAGGTGTGCCGAAGACAGAATATTGGGAGGCCATTTTAGAAGATGGAATTCGTCTCTTGGCGAAGCTCCCCGCCCTGGGTGCCGGCATTTATCGCATGCGTTTCAACAAAGGTGCAAGAATTGCTCCGGATCCAGAACAGGATTGGGCCGGGAATTTTGTCCATATGACTGGAATTTCGGATGATAGTGGTGATTTTCATAAACTGATGCAGCTATACTTTATGCTCCACTGTGATCACGAAGGCGGGAATGTGAGTGCCTTTGCTGCCCATACAGTTGCATCTGCATTGTCAGATCCCTACTATGCAGTCTCAGCAGGGCTGAACGGCTTGGCCGGCCCGCTTCACGGTCTGGCAAATCAGGAATGTCTGAAATTTGTACTGAATATCCGCGATGAATTCAGAGGTGCGCCCAGCATAGAAGAACTCCGTCAATTTTGCTGGGACCGTTTAGAGCGCGGCAGAGTGATTCCCGGATATGGTCATGCCGTTTTGCGCTGTCCAGATCCCCGGTTTGCAGCGTTTATTGATTTTGGTAAAAAGCATATCCATGATGACGAAGTGTTTGATATTGTTACTGGTTTGTTCCATGTTGTTCCTGATGTACTGAAAGAACAGGGAAAAGCAAAAAACCCATGGCCCAATGTGGATGCGGCTTCGGGATCGTTGCTTTATTATTACGGCCTACAAGAATATAATTTCTATACAGTACTTTTCAGTATCTCCAGGACCATGGGTATGATTTCCCAAATGGTCTGGGAGCGGGCATTGGGTATCCCTATTACCCGGCCAAAATCGGTGACCACAGACTGGATTAAACAAACCGTTTAAACACCATGAAATATTTACCGGTAATCTGGACCGGTCTGATCCTTTCATTCCAGCTGGTTTACTGTAATGAAATATATCACTCCGTAAGGATTTTTAATCCGTCCCCTGCAACTATCCAGCTCCTGACCGAGGCTGGAATTCCATTGGATCATATTACCGGAAAAGCCGGTGTATATCTCGATATTGTAGTTTCTAAAAGCCAGGTTGAGAAGTTGGATTCAATTGGTGTTGAACATAAAATATTAATCCATGATCTTACACAATATATGCGGGCAAGGAATGTTCCTGCTGTATCCCGGGATTTTCCATTGGGCTCCATGCAGGGTAACTATACCTGGGATGAATTGAACAGCCGCTTTGATGAGCTGCGAGAATTATACGGAGCAATCATTTCTGAACGTCTCATCTTAGGACAATCTACAGAAGGACGCGATATCTGGGCCTTTAAGGTTTCTGACAATCCTGCTGAGGATGAACAAGATCCGGAAGTATTGTATACTGCATTAACCCATGCCAGGGAACCGGTGAGCATGATGAATCTATTTTATTTTGTACAAATGATAGGGGAAAATTATGGTTCGGATCCGGAACTGACCTATCTGGTAGACAATCGAGAAATGTGGTTTCTCCCTGTAATTAATCCAGACGGCTACGTTTATAATGAATCTATACAGCCCAATGGCGGTGGAATGCACCGGAAAAACCGTAGGGATACGTTTTGTGGAAATGGTACAAACCGTGGGGTTGACCTGAACCGTAACTACGGTTATGGCTGGGGAGCGAATGATACCGGTTCATCCCCCGATCCCTGTGAGGAGACCTATCGTGGCGAATCCGCATTTTCTGAGTCGGAAACACAGGCGGTCCGGGATTTTATCGAAAACCGGCCATTGATGAACGTACTTCATTATCATACTTTCTCCAACGTTTACATTCATCCTTATGGCAATGCGTCTCTCCCTGATGAGCCGGATCTTACAACCTATCGTGAAATTGGTGCGGAAATGGCCCGGTTAAATGGCTATGCGGTTGGCACAGGTTATGAAACCATTGGCTATACCGTAAATGGGGATGCGGTGGACTGGACGTATGGGGCGCAGGGGTTGGTCACATTCACCCCTGAAGTAGGATCGTACGATGATTATTTCTGGCCATCTGAAGATAGAATTGTACCGCTTTGTAAGGATCAGTTGCACCCGAATATGGTTTTTTCTTTTGTAGCCGGCAATGATATTGTGCTGCAAGATGTGCAGTTCCCGGTTGAAGAATTCCTATCTGGAGAAACAGTCACTGCGGAATTACATATCCAGAACAGAGGTTTAATGGATTCGGATGGAAATATTTCCATTGCCCTGGAACCTGTGAATTCATTTATTTCTTTGGATACGGATTCTATCGGGGTAGATGAATTGGAAGCACGGGATGATGATGTGGCTGCTCTGGATTTTACTATCTCTGCAGATGCATCCCGCGGCGCAGAGACCGGATTTATTACCACGGTGTATGATGGCTCCAGCTACCCCCGGCAGGATACAATCCAGTTTTTTATAGGTGCCCCGGACGTTATTATTCTGGATAGCTTTGAAATGGATCTGGGGAATTGGCAATTAGAGGGTGATTGGGGATTGACGGATGTCTCCTACTCAGGGAATTGGGCCTTAAGTGACAGTCCGGATGGGAATTATGGCAATAACCAGTCTACAGCCGCAGCTCTGAATATAAATTTTGATTTATCATATTACCATGGTGTCCGCATTTCGTATATGACCCGCTGGGAGATTGAACCATACGATGATTTTGTACAGTTCCAGGCATACATACCCAATGAAGGCTGGATCAGCCTGGCGGGTGAATATACTGTAATGGGCTCCGGGCAAGATGCCCAGCCGCCAGGTGATCCTGGATACCATGGTAACTCTGATGGCTGGGTCAAGGAAATGATAGAACTGGACCAGTTAGGAGAGTCAAACCCCACATCATTTAGATTTATACAAACATCTGATAATTACAATAATGGAGATGGTTTTAGTGTGGATGATTTTACAATTACCGCTTACCCGTCAATGCTTCAGGGGGATTTAAATAGTGATAACATATTGGGAATTATGGATGTGATCCAGATGGCGGATATGATTCTTTCCAATGCAGAACCCACGCCGTACCAGATATTTATCAGCGATTTGGATGGTAATGGCACTTTAGACCTGTTTGATATATTCTTATTGGTTAACTTGATCATGGAATTTTAATGAAACTATTTTTCTTGCTCATTGCCGCTGTCTCTTTCATGCAGGGTCAAATATCCCCTGAGCAAATGGAACCGGGAAAAAGAAACGACCAATACCGGGCCTGGGTTTATTTCAAGGATAAGGCGGGATCAGCGCAGGCGAATATTTCTGAGCGAGCCCGGCAAAGAAGGTCAAAAAATAATATCCAATCAGATAATCTCTGGCTAGATCTAAAAATACCAAATGATTACATTGAAACATTAAAAGAATTAAATATAATAATACGTCGTCAAAGTCGTTGGCTTAATGCCGTTTCAATAGAAACGGATATCAATACTCTAAATACTATATTAAAATTTGATTTTATAAAAAAGGTAGAACCTGTACATAATTTCGTTAAAGGTAGTACAATTGTTCCAGTTAATGAAAATGGGACTAATCAAATACCTAACAATAATCAACGTGATTTTGACTATGGTAATTCTTTTACCCAGATTGAGCAAATCAATTGTCATACAGCCCATGAAGCAGGATATTTTGGGCAGGGTGTTAGAATTTTGTTTCTGGATACTGGCTACATGCTATCCCATGTGGCTTTTGATTCCATCAATCTTATTGCACAATATGACTTTATTAATAACGATGACAATACTGCTAATGAAGATGAAGATAATGATAATTATCAACAGGACCGCCATGGAACTGGCATGTTAAGTATTATTGCCGGTTATTATCCCGGTCATTTAATTGGGCCGGCATTCCAATCAGAATATTTATTGGCCAAAACAGAAGATGTAAGCAGCGAGACCCAGGTTGAGGAGGATAATTACGTAGCGGCATTAGAATGGGGTGAAGGACTAGGCGCTGATGTGACTTCTTCATCTTTGGGTTATCTAGATTGGTATTCTTATTGCGATATGGATGGGAATACGGCAGTGACTACAATAGCTGTGGATGTTGCATCTAGTTTGGGTATGTTGTGTGTGACGTCAGCTGGAAATTGGGCGTCTACACCTCCGGAAGACCCCTGTCAGCCGCCCATTACTCATTATATATCCGCTCCGGCTGATGCAGATTCGGTAATTGCAGTTGGTGCAGTGAATAGTTCAGGAATTATCGGTTCCTTTAGCTCCAGAGGACCAACATATGATGGCAGAATAAAACCTGAAGTTTGTGCAATGGGTATAGGAGTTGTAGGTGCTTCTCCGGGAACCCAGAATGATTTTATTACTGTCTACAGTGGGACGTCCGCTTCATCGCCATTGATAAGTGGAGCTGCGGCATTGATTATGAGTGCAAATCCTTCCTGGACTGCAATGCAGGTACGGGAGGCAATGATGATGACTGCGTCACAGCATGAAAACCCTGACAATACCTATGGCTATGGAATTGTGGATATCATGGCTGCCATCAATTATGGACAAACTGCAGGTGTAAAACCAGGGCAAGGAAATCCAGCGGATTTTCAAATCTCCACAGCTTATCCGAATCCATTTAATCCATCCGTATCTGTGGATATCACTGCAGCGGTAGTCGGTCATCTCATTGTGGAAGTGCTGGATATTAATGGTAGAATGATTTCAACACTCTATAATGAGAATGTAGCCCTTTCGACCCACAAAATAAATTGGATTGCAGATGGTATCCCCTCGGGACTCTATTTTATTAGATCTACCCTAAATGGCCGGTCCCATATACAAAAGGCAACCTTGTTGAAATAGAAAAAATCAGGAGAGGAAACACTTGCCTCCTTGTGTTGAGACCTCGAAATTGCATCTCGCCTGGACCATATTCTAAATGATTCCCAGACCACATATTATTCTTTTGCAAGTCGCCTTATTTTCCGGCTTGCTTTTTCCAGCACAATCGGAAGAAAGGAAGGTACAGCCTTTTCCGGTGGATCTGTCTGTCTTTGAAGGTCATAAATCCCTGCTCCTGGACTGGTCTTACGCTGACAGCATCGATGCAAAAACAATAGCCGTTAAATCAAGCAATACAATAGATGCTGAATACCGTATCATTCAAGAACTAGAACCTGAACAATCCCGTTATCTGATTCAGAACTGTGAAATTGGCCTGCGCTATTTTTATCTCATTGAAATTGAAGATCATTTCGGTAATCTGTATACCAGTGATAGTGAGGTTCCTGTATTCGGCTCCTGCATGATTGCAGCGGACACGAGTCAATTTGATCCGCATATTTCCACGGTGCAGGAGTTGATTCTGTCTGAAATTAATAACAGTGTCCGAAATATGGACCCGACTCTGGATATTGATCCTATTTTGCGCCTTATGGCTAGTACCAATTCTGCAGAAACCGCATGGCTGAAAGAAATTCCTTTCAATGTACTGAAAAACATTGAATCAGAAGTTTCAGCGATAAATGAAGTTGTGAATCGTTCCAGTTTTTTGGAATCGATCATGAAAAAAGAATTGCTTTACCGTAATCAAGTTCTGCTTATCCCGAATGAATGGATGGATAAAATCAATAGCGCATTCTCTTTAATGAATAACAGATGGACAAACCTTTTTAAACAGTATGAAAAAAGTTTACTGGTTTTATTCCAAATGCCGCCTATCCATATCCTGGGTGCAAAACCGCTGGAAGACGGCCAGAAAGATTTTGTTTTGCAGGTGGTGCATGAGGACCTGGTGGACCTGGAGGAATCGTACCTCCTCTACGGGGATGAATATCTGGATCTATCCTCCTTTGCAAAGGATACATCCGGACTTATTTCTGTTCCCGCACCCGGGCACTGGACCTATGCTGATTTGATGATCAATGGAATATTTCATCAGCGGTTTCCATTATGGATCCCGCGTCCAGTAAGCAACACCATGGAAGGTGACCTGTTGCCCAGCGATAATGTTTATACCATAAAAGCGGGACTTGAACCGGCGTCGGCCTGGTTCAATGAAATGATTTGGTCGCCAAAAACCATGAAATTAGATTTGGAAGCGTCGGGTGTGCCGGGCTTTGATGACCATTATGCCTTCATATTACAGGATCAATTTGTCTGGGAATTGGATTGGGAACCGGGCTTTGAAATTCAGTACAGGGATTCTTCGATTCTTTTGGATCAAGCTATCGATTTTCCTGTTTTGTTATCCTGGAATAAATGGAACGAGGATCAATGGGAACCTGTTGAATATATGATTCTGGATTCTCTACCGATGGCTGTACACCGATTCCCGGATGGGAAAACATGGAGTGAATTAAATTACGCTACACTGGGTTCCACCAATGATCCACATTTAAATGAGATAAATACAGAATTGATTCCGCAGCTATTTGTTCTCTATCAAAATTATCCAAATCCATTCAATGGCTTGACCCGTTTGACCTTTGATCTGCTGGAAGACGCCACGGTCTCTCTATATGTAACCGATGCCAAGGGACGGGTACGGGATGTGTTTGTAGAAGATCAGTTCATGACCGGTGGCACCTACAATTATGAATGGAGTGGTGAAAACAGGTCCACGGGAATTTATTTTTTCACTATCCAAGCTCAAGCTGGAAATTTTCCGCCGGCTGTCATGAGTCGGAAAATGATCTACCTGAAATAAAACCCCCCTTTTCCATTTAATCTCTCAAGAGATTTCAGTATTTTTCCGCAGGTATGATGACACGGAACCTGTTTATTCTATTTCTTGCAGCTTTGATCTGGATCCCCGGCTGTGCTTCCCATCCGGCTATACAGCCTCATCTTGCGGAAGAAGGGAAAACAGAAATGGGATTCAGCTTATCCCTGGAAAATGTAATCCCTGTTATTTGGTATCGCCGCGGTTTAAATAAAAATACCGATGTTGGACTTAGAATTGGCATTCCGTTATCGGGAACCGGGGTGGATATAAACCGTGTATTATTCAGGAACGATCGTAAGTGGGATATCCTGAATCTGGCCTGGAGTTTTAACCCCAATTCAAATTTTGATGTGACGTATATGAAATTCAGTCGGGCCAAAAAAGAAAATAGAGGAATATTACCTGTTTCTTGGATGGGTTTCAGGATCATGATCATCCCCAACGGGGTCCTTCGCCAGCAGGACACAGAAGGTCTGTACAGTGCCAGCACACGTGCCGGTCTGCTATATGGACGGCAGATAGGGAAAAAATGGGGTATAGAATTTGGCTATTATCATGATTTTCAGGCCATGCCATTCAGCAAGGTTTTTTCGTTTGACTGGAACCCAAAATCGCCAAAAGTGATTAATGAATACGGCGATACTTATGTTAATTTTCCGCCTACCAATAATGGGCTTCCATCAGAATATTCACGTTTGACCGGACTGTCGTTTCAGATCTACATGTATCTGGGTAAAAAACAATAAACAGATTTTTTTATGCCTGAGTTTTCTTTCCGGGATTGTCTAGTAACCCGGGATATTCCTGAATCCAAACTCTATTTAAAAACCAGCCTGAAATCCGATGCAAATCTTGTTGTTATTTTAGATGACCTCTTGTTCGTAAGTGCTTTGGTATCAGAAAATGAGAAACCAGGGATTCACCCTGTGATTCTCATGAATTCTATGAAAAATATCATTGGGGATGACCGGAAAAATCCTTCAATAGCTTTACTGGAATTTGCGGTTGAATATATGTTGGGTTTTGAATTTCGAAAAAATGATCAGGAACAGTTAAATGATTCTGTGGTGGATGGTGTTGGGTTGACCGCCTTTATTGGTGATCTGGAAGACGCCTGCCAGAATGGAGATTGGGAAAAAGCCAATGCTTTGGCCGCGCATACATTTGTTGCCTCAGACTATTCCCGGGGTGTTTTGGACGCTTTAGTTGAGCTTGCTCTCCAAGATACGGACCGGAATGTTCTGTTTACTTTTCATTTACTCCGTGCTTTCCAGTTCCAGGGAATCAAGGGAGATAATTGGACCTATACAAAATGCCTCCTGGATTATTTAGCAGGCTCTACATTTCCTGAACCCCATGATTTTTGCGAGCAAACACCGGAGGATGTAAAAGACCAGATAATCGAGTCTGGAGATTTGACTCTTTTCTCTGCCGTTGAAAG
>UINC01001487.1_pt1 | contig 21013 bp, 16 predicted proteins | sample 5385821 | NCBI WGS metagenome assembly UINC01 (sample SAMEA4666929, study PRJEB26691) | marine metagenome | isolation source: Pacific Ocean | place: Pacific Ocean | collected 2011-10-13 | reverse complement strand
AGGTCATTTTATAAATCCAAAGAATGGGCCGGATGGGCCTATGGTGGCGGTTTAGTGCTAATAGTACCTCTTTGGTTGCAAGTTCAGATGAGTTTAGCAATTAATATTTCGTATGGTAGATTTTTTACCCTTTTGCAGAATGCTGAGGATTATGTAGATAAGCCACAAGAGTGAATTACATCATTATAAAAGCAACTTGTTTCGTTGAAGTATGTTTTGTCACGATTTGAAGGTAGTCCGTCATTTGCGGTGATTGCATTTCCATATATTGCTCTGGCTATTTTTACCGGTTGGTTTACTAGAATCTACTGGTTGAGATGGCGAGAAACAATTACTATTAATTATATACCAAGATGGCAAAGAGTAGATGAAGAAGAAGTGATGAACCATCATTTAGACTGCCCTGTAATGATGATAATGAAAAATCTATAATTGAAGACAAATCATCCCTTGACATTTTAATTATTCTGCTCGATACTCCCCGCCAGAATAGTTTATGAAACATAACATGAGTTGCTTTTTAACTATATTGGATTTTGTTTGATGCCATCCTTATCTTTGTAGTATTTCCGGTCTTGGTATTATTGTTTCACTAAGCAGTTTTTTATTCTGCAGGATGGACAAAATAAGAAGATTATTAAACGAGCATTGTCATTGTAAACGTAAAGCCAATGAAGGAGCAAAGCCACATTTCAGATAATATCCTCCAAATCGAAAATGTCCTCAGGAGATATCTGGACCTTCTTTACAATGGTGACACAAACCTTATTGAAACAGTTTTTCTCCCAGAAGCTACTGTCAATTCTGTAGCCGATGGCAAAATTGTCAGCATTGATATGGTAGGATTTCGAGAACGAATTGCAGGACGTCAATCTCCTGCAAGCATAGGAGAAAAACGTGACGACAAAATAATTATGGTTGATATATCAAGCCCAACAACGGCTATGGCCAAAGTGGAATGCATGATCTTGAAAAACCAATACACTGACTATTTGTCTTTTATTAAAGTCTCTGGTAAATGGGGCATAATCTCAAAGGTTTTCCACACAAGTCATTGACACAAATCTATTAATTTGATATCGATTTTGCAAATAGGACTAGAATCATTATAGTCCAAATAATCCTCTGAATCTTTTATAGACAACTAAGCAGCCTTTATTATGAAAACAGTTATAAATCATCTGCCTTTTTCTGAGGTTCCAAAAATTCCTCGCGGGCGCGGAATAGTCAATCACTTAATTGCGAGTAAGAAAATAGGGGCACGCAATATACATTCTGGAATAACTTTTATCCCTCCCAAAACATCAGTACCTGACCATTCCCATAATACTGAAGAGCAAGTGACCATCATAAAAGGTGCGTTGAAAATTATCTTGAATGGTGACCAAGAGGTAATCTGCAATAGTTATGACTCAACATTTATTTCATCAAATGTTCAGCATGAACTTATAAATGATACTGATGAGGAGGTTCATGCTTTGATAATTTATGGCTCAGTAGATGTAACAAGAACATTTACAGAGACAGGGGAGACGGTTAAAATTGGTTCAGATAAGGATAATTTTATCGGCAAGAAATAGTTACGAATCTACTTATTAAAATAATGCATCAAGCAAAAATCACTTTGTCTACAAGAGCGGATATAAAGTCAGATATTTCTTCTACAACAATTTTATTTCTAAGGAATCCATGAGTTTCTCAAGTTACTTCACACATAAGCCTGGTGGTGACCGCATTTTTTCTGTTGAAGCTCCCAAAATCAAGTTTGGACGCGGGTCGCTTCAGGAAGTCGGGGATGATGCCAAGGGGCTGGGCATGAGTCGGGTGGCTGTTTACACAGACCCTCGAGTTGTCCAGCTGGAACCAGTCGCCAAAGTCATTGAATCACTCAGTTCAAGTGGACTGGATTTTGAGGTGTATGATCAGGTTGCCGTCGAGCCGACAGATATCTCTTTCAAGCAGGGTTCCAAATTCGCTAGTGAAGGCAAGTTCGATGGTTTTGTTTCCGTTGGAGGTGGCTCGGTTATGGACACCTGCAAAGCCTCGAATCTATATTCCTCTTATCCTGCCGATTTTCTCGATTATGTGAATGCGCCAATTGGCAGGGCAGTTCCGGTTCCCGGTGAACTCAAACCACACATCGCCTGCCCAACAACTTTCGGTACAGCCAGTGAGTGCACGGGAATTGCGATTTTCGACCTGCTCGAGATGGAGGCAAAAACAGGAATTGTTAACTCGAAGATACGTGCTAATCTCGGAGTACTTGACCCCAGTGTATTGTCCTCTTTGCCGCCTCTCGTCCGAGCAGCAAATGGTTTCGATGTCTTTAGTCACGCCTGCGAATCAATAACAGCACGGCCATACACGCATCGACCAGCTCCGGAATCTTCAGAAAAACGTCCTCTCAGTCAAGGAGCCAACCCATACAGCGACGTTGCTTGCTTGGAATCGATAAACCTTATAGGAAGTCATATTGTACAGGCAGTCAATGATCCTGTTGATGAAAATTATGACGCATTAATGTTCGCCGGAATGCTTGCCGGAATCGGTTTCGGAAATGCGGGTTGTCATCTCCCACACGGGATGTCCTACGCTGTTGCAGGTCTTGCTAAGGATTACTCTCCCAAAGGCTGGCCAGAAGACCATCCGATGGTACCTCACGGAATTTCCGTAATTGTCAACTCTCCAGCAGTCTTTCGCAAAACTGGCCCGGCATGTTCCGAACGACACTGGAAAGCTGCATCCGCCATGGGCGCAGATCTCACAGATACGAAGGTTGAAAATGGAGGGGACATACTTGCTGATCAAATTATCGGAATGATGAGGGATACTGGTATTCCTAACGGACTCTCTGGAGTCGGTTATTCAGTGGAGGATCTGGATGCGCTTACAGATCGCTCTTACCCACAGAAACGTCTGATTGATAACGGCCCGATGCCGATCTCCCGTGAAGAATTGAAAGAACTCTTCCGTGCTGCTATGAGTTACTGGTAATCCTTTAAATTTTACACAGTTTCTATTACCAATCCAAAACTCCATTTTTCTCCATTTTTTTCAAGAACTGACTGATGGCCACTGAATTTCTGAAAAAACCAAAAAGAATCCGAGAACAGGTGAGGAAGATGTTTCTCTCATCTTCGGCTTCGGATTATCTCACAGGACAGACCATCTATGTTGATGGAGGGTTTATTGCAAAATGAGCGGAAACATATGAAAGCACTTGTTTACACCAGCGCAAACAAGGTCACCTATCGTGATGAGCCTTCACCAGAACCTGCTAGAGGGGAAGCTAAAATCCTTATAGATGCTGTGGGAATTTGTGGTTCAGACATGCATGCCTACCATGGTGAAGATGCCCGCAGGGTACCACCACTAATTCTTGGACACGAAGCCGCTGGGATAGTGGTTTCTGGAAACCAAACCGGGCAACGTGTGGTGTTGAATCCACTTATAACCTGTGGAACCTGCAAGGATTGCCGTGACGGGCGTAACAACCTTTGTGCGGAGCGCAAACTTATCGGCATGAATTATCCAGGAGCCTTTGCTGAGTATATCACTATTCATGAGAAAAACCTGATACCGATGCCAGAGGGAATGAATCCTGTCCACGCCGCTCTCACCGAACCTGCGGCAACCTCGCTTCACGCCCTTCATCTTGCACAACGATCGTTACATCGTCCAATATCCGAGGGACGGGCACTCGTCATTGGCGGAGGCTCGGTCGGTTTACTGGCCGCATTGATTTTGCGTTCCCAAGGATGTCTGGAAATACTGCTCTGTGACACCAATCCCCTACGCCGAGAAACAGCCATACAGATTGGATGCTGTAATGTTTTTGATCCGGATCAGGAACCAGAAAACATTAATAATAGTTTTGAGCTGGTGATTGATGCGGTAGGAATGGAAACGACACGTAGCATGTCAATTCGTGCAGTGCGTCCCGGAGGTGTGTTGATGCACATTGGATTGCAGCATGGTTCAGGTGATTGCGATTTCCGGAAGATTACCCTTTCAGAAATTACCGTCATCGGTACCTATACCTACACACATAGAGACTTACAGGCAGCCTTGCAAAAGTTGCACTCCGGAACATTGGGAGATCTTACATGGATCGAGGAGCGTCCACTTGCAGAAGGAGCTTCCGCTTTCTCAGATCTCAACGGTGGACGCTTAGCAGCTCCAAAAATTGTGTTGCTTCCTCATGTTTGAACTGATTACAAATCCAAGAGACACGATTCTCGAAGATAAAATTGAAATCAGTACAAAAAATGCTTTTACTCTACGGGGGATTGATTCTGGTAATAGTTCAATAATCAGTTTGTCTCGCCGCTCCAGGGATACTGAAATATAAGCAGTATTTCTGATCCTTCGTTGCCCGTTGAGGCTTCAAAGCGGTACACATTTCCCGAACCGCCGATCAAGCGGATTCCTGTTCCGTAGGACGAACGATTGATTTTTCCAAGGTCAGATTTTTCCTCAGCAACGCTTCCCTGCTCCCAGAAAACTGTAGCCTGCAGGGCTTCCATCACGTCACTGAAAACAATCAGATCAATCACGTCCTGGCTCGTATTGAAGTTCCAGCGGAACTCACTGCCGTAAAACTGCGTGTGTGCTGCTTGATATCTTCCATTGGGATAAGAACGGAGCCGGTCTTGTCCTCCCAAAGGATGAGCTGTTCCATTTTTATTGGCTTTGATTGTGTTTTGTGCTCTCGAAATCTGTGCTGCACATCCGGTAACAGTAGGATACAAAATACATGTATCAGCCTGTGTTTCTGTCAATCCGCTGCTGATCAAAAGAGATTTTAAATTCAAGTTACCTTCAGTTTTAACATGTGCATCAGAACGAAAATAGTGAAAGGCCCAGGCACTCTCTTCGAAAACTGGCAGATAGTAGGTCAGTCCGTAAGAAAAAATATTGTATTCCGGAGATCCTGTGTTAACTGCGGGAATGAATTCTGTGTTACTTTTAAAACGCAAACCTTCACGTGGATCTTTTAGGTCATCTGTCCAGTCCAGATGGATCACTGCTCCATTCCTCTGCCCATTCATCAATATTGGTTCTGCTATTGTCTGTGGGTTTTCGCCTTTTGCATCCCTAATCTCTGTGGTCCGTCCATTTTCATTTTGTGAATACAATGAGATCTCTATTCTGCGTTCCTGTAAACTCAAAGTTGTTTCGAGTTTGTTGAGAATGTACTTATCACCAACGAAGATGTTGAAATCATCTTTTTCACTTTCCATCCCCCGGCTGCTGTACATGTTGATACCAAATTTTTTGACATTTAAATGCATTGCAGATAAGTAAAAATATTTGGGAATGACAAAAATTTCCTCCACAGAACTGATGTAACCCTCTGCGTCTCCAGTGAATGCAACTACAAACGCATCTACATTGGTGTCTAAAATATTTCCGCCATAACCTATGAGCATCCAGCCTTTTCCAAGTCCTGGATAGACATAAGGTGCAGGAATAACGAGATATCCTGGTATTGTTCCAAACTGATCCTGCCTTCTGTCTGGACCAAAGGCGAAAACAGAGGAAGTAAAAAAGAGACTGAGGACTGTTATAATCAGGAAACTGAATAGCTTGTTTTTCATAGTAGGCTGTTGTTAATGGTAATTATCAAGTGACAAACTCGCAAAAAGTTATCATTTTTGCGAAAATGGGCAACAAGGAACTTGCACTTGCCCAAAAAAATTGACTCCTGCTCTACTATCAGGTCGAGGTCAAGCTTCGCAGAAATTGTACACAAGCTGCGGTATTTTGACTTTTTACACGCTCATCAAGTATAATGAGCAAAAATGGAATCTAACCACTTGTCTGTAAAAGGTCAGTCTGTTAAAAGCAGCATATTGCACAAGATTGAGAACGCAGTCAAAAATAAGGTTTGGATCCACGCGGGAGCGAGGGTTATAAAACCGTCAACTGAATTGCAGCAAACGATTTAGAAGCTTCAGCTGATTTTTTTTGGTGCCTAGGGCCGGACTCGAACCGGCACGGTGTTACCACCGAGGGATTTTAAGTCCCTTGCGTCTACCAGTTCCGCCACCCAGGCAGGGGGGAAAAAAGGAACTGGAGGCGACGAGCGGATTTGAACCGCTGTACAAGGTTTTGCAGACCTCTGCCTAACCGCTCGGCCACGTCGCCTCTGATCGTCTAAAATTACCGAAAATTTAAAGCAAACACAAGTGCAAAAAGAGTTGATTGAAAATGCGATAGAGCGCGCAAAGCTTTTTGGTATCCTTAAATATTTGCCTGAAGGACAGCTCACACACGCCCCGTTTTCACTGAGTCCATTCTCAATTTCTGCATACGACCTGCAGGAAATGACAGAATTGACTGCACCGTTCAGCGAGTTGATGATTGGTATTTCTCAAAACTGGGAGTTTCTTGAGCATCATTTGGAACCAATTGCTGAAATCGATTCTTTTTTGCGCATGCTTCTGGATTGCAGAACTGAGGAAATTACTCAGAGCAAACAACTGCTGGTGCAGCGAAATGATTTCTTTTTGATAAAAAATGAAGATAGAAAATTGAGAGAGGTCAGTATTTCCGCAGAAACTACTCCTGCTGGGTCAGCACTTAGTCATGTTGAACTGAACACAGTCTCAGCCAGTTTCCCTTATTTAATAACTCAGCTTTCGCGATTACACAGGAATTTATTTGAGAAAGATCAATTACCAGAAATAGTTCCCAACAATCCGCTGGGTCCTGTTGTTGATGCCTTCGCCCAGGCAGTATGTGACTACGACTCGCCGGACAGTGTGATGCTGCTGATTTCTCAACCCACAGAGGGCAACCGTTTTGATCAAATGGGGCTGGAACAGCTTTTATGGGATGAGCATAAAATTCCTACTGTCCGGAAAACTTTGGCTGATGTATTTGAGGAAGGAAGCCTGCGTCAAGGCCACCTTGTTTTGGATGGAAAAACAGTCGCCCTCAGTTACTACCGTGCCGGATACACACCTGATGATTATCGAACGATTGAAGCAGTCAAGGGCCGCCAGCTGATTGAAGCCTCATCAACAATTCAGGTTCCGGATTTGCCGATGCAGCTTGCAGGTATGAAAAAAATTCAACAGGTCTTGACCCGTCCAGAAATATTATCCTCTTTCATCTCTGCTGAAATATCGCAGCGTCTCTTAAAAACATTTGCTAAAATGCACACCCTTGATGAAATTATTGAGACTCCTGAAGGAGAAATGCCGGCTGCTGAATGGGTCTCCGGGAATCCTGAAAATTATGTACTCAAACCTCAACGGGAGGGTGGCGGGAATAATTATTTTGGCAGGGAAATTCCAAAAACATTGGCCGCCATACGGCAGGATGAACAAAATGCTTATATTTTGATGGAGAAAATCCGGGCGCAGATCCATTCAGCAATATTAGTGGTGAACGGTCATGCAGAAACTTTGACTTGTGTGAGCGAGATAGGACGCTATGGAATTTGTTTTGCGGATAATGGAGTGCTGAAGAGCAACCATGACGTAGGTTATCTGGTTCGCACCAAGGCAGAGAACGTCAATGAGGGCGGAGTGTGCGCGGGTTTCGCCTGTTTGAATTCGCTTGTGCTGGAGGTTGGAGGCTAGAAACTAGAAATCAGAGATTGGTTTCTAGTTTTTAAGATGCCAGCTCAATTGTTGCAAGCAGATCAATTTCATCAAGAACTTTTCCTGTACCAACTGCAACACTGGTGAGAGGATCTTCTGCATGAAAAATCGGCAGTCCGACTTCCTGACGGAGCAAATCTTCCATGCCAGAGAGTAATGAACCTCCACCGGCCAGAACAATTCCACGGTCAACTATGTCTGCTGCCAGTTCCGGAGGTGTAGATTCCAGGGCATTTCGGATGGTTTTTACTATTTGTCCGCAAACATCACTGAGAGCTTCCTGTATCTCTTCTTCGCCAAGAACCAGTGTTTTAGGTATTCCGGTCACCAGATCACGTCCGCGTACCTCGTAGGATCTGGGGTCATCTTTTATAAATGCAGACCCGATACTGATTTTTATTTCTTCTGCACTGCGTTCACCAATCAGCAGATTATATTTCTGTTTGATATATTCAGTGATGCTGTCATCCATTTTGTCACCGCCTACCCGAGCAGAATCACTATAAACTATTCCGGCCAGGGAAATCACAGCAACTTCTGTGGTTCCGCCGCCTATATCGACAATCATGCTGCCGCTGGCTTCAGTGACCGGTAATCCAGCACCAAGTGCGGCGGCCATTGGCTCCTCGATGAGAAAAACCTCTCTTGCTCCGGCAGATTCTGCCGCTTCCTTGACAGCACGGCGTTCAACTTGGGTAATTCCTGAAGGAACGGCGACAACAATACGCGGTTTAAAGCGAAAGAAAGTAAACTTGCTTTGAGTTTGCCTGATGAAGTAGCGCAGCATTTCCTGTGTTATATCAAAGTCTGAAATAACGCCGTCCTTCATTGGCCGGATAGCCGTAATTGAACCCGGTGTTCGACCCAGCATTTGTTTGGCTTCCTCACCAACAGCAAGTACCTGAATCCTCCCGCGGCTGTCTTTTTGCACTGCCACCACTGAGGGTTCGCGGATTACAATCCCACGTTGTTTAGTGTAAACCAGAGTATTTGCTGTTCCTAAATCAATCGCTAAATCCTGGGTAAAATAACCTGCAAATTTGTTTAACATCTAATTTCCCTTGGTTTTTTATCTCACCTAGTCAAAGCACTATCTGTGCATCGGCATTCAAAAATTATTTTTTTGAAATAAGTAGGATTTTGACCTGAGTAATTGTGTGTGTAAAAAACAGTATTTTTAAGAATTTTGTACATCTTGGGGAGGTTATACAGAAGTAATGCCAAAACTCAAATGGACTTGATTTATTTTAATTATCTTCCGCATTTATTACACGGATGTTCCCGCACACTACATTTTGCTTTGCTCAAATTAGGCTTGCCGAAACTTCTACTGTTTTTATCAAGCAACAGGAAACAGCGGCGCAAATGCTGCAGCAATAGAAATTTTATCAATAGTAATAATATCGATTCTAATCAAGGCAAGACCAGAAAACAAGAGGAAAAAGGTTCTTTCTGGACTAAGGGGAAAGATACCCGCAGAACCTCAGGAGGTAAACAGTTAAAATGCAAACCGTTAGCCGATCCGCATTTCCGGATTCCCGCCTGCAGACATTCGCACCGCGCAGAATTTTACTTCCGGAATTTTTCCAGAAGGATCCAGCGCTGCTGTGGTGATTAAATTGGCGGCAGCTTCATTGTAAGCGAATGCCATAAAAATATTTCCTTGCTGAACACCAAAATCTTGGCGGGCAAACGCTGAAATTTTGCCTCGACGAGATTCAACAGTTACTGATTCACCATCTGCCACCCCTAATTTTTGCAGATCATCAGGATGAATACTAATGACAGGATTCGGTTCGATTTTATCTAAAACTACTGCTCGACGTGTCATGCTGCCAGTGTGCCAATGTTCCAACTGTCGAGCCGTTATAAAAACGAAAGGGAATTTCTCATCCGGTAATTCATCCGCGTGGGTGAATTTTGCAGGGACAAAACGCCCCTTTTTGTTTTTTGTTGGAAAGCCGTTTTGGAAAACAATTGGCTCTCCGGGATCTCCTTCAGTTATGCAAGGGTAAGTCACGGAATGCTCACTTTTTAAACGTTCCCAAGTGATACCGGCCATGCTGGGAGTTGCTGCCCGGACTTCTGCGAAAATATCTTCTGGGCTTTTGTAACTCCAGTTGAGCCCAAGACGTAGGGCGATTTCCTGAATGATCCACCAGTCTTGACGTGCCTCTCCGGGAGGATCGATTGCCTGTCGTCCGAGCTGTACTTGGCGGTTAGAATTGGTAAATGTTCCGCTCTTCTCCGGAAATGCGGAAGCTGGCAAAATTACATCTGCAAAGCCAGCAGTTTCCGTCGGGAAAATATCCTGTACCACTAAATGATCCAGCGAAACCAGTGCTTCTCGGGCATGATTTAAATTCGGATCTGACATAGCAGGGTTTTCTCCTTGTATGTACATCCCCTTGATTTCTCCGGAATGTACAGCATCAACAATTTCAACAACAGTCAGTCCAGTTTTGGGATTAAGCGAGGTTCCCCAAAAATTTTCAAACCATTGTTTTGAATCTGGATCTGTCACAGATTTATAGTCCGGAAAAAACATTGGAATCAAGCCCATATCAGATGTCCCCTGCACGTTATTTTGTCCACGTAGAGGGTGTAGACCTGTTCCGGGCCTGCCAATTTGTCCAGTCATTAGTGTCAATGAAATTAGGCAACGGGCGTTGTCCGTGCCGTGAATGTGCTGAGAAATTCCCATACCCCAGAGAATGATTGAGGCTTTGGCTGTGGCAAAAACTCGTGCAACTTCCCGTAACGTTTCTGCCTGAATGCCACAAATTGGCGCTATAGATTCAGGACTGTAATTTATAACATTTTCCTTCAGTTTTTCAAAGTCTGTGGTGTGCTCGGCAATGTATTTTTCGTTACATAGATTTTCTTCAATAATCACGTACATCAAGGAATTTAACATCGCCACGTCAGTGTCAGGGCGAAATTGAAGATTGTAAGTTGCGTGCCGTGACAAATCTGTGTTGCGAGGATCCATCAGGATCAGTTTTTTACCAGCTTTTACCGCATTTTTCATAAATGTGGCGGCCACCGGATGATTACCAATTGGATTGGCACCAATTAGTAAAATCACTTCCGCATCTGTTACATCAGTAAATGGATTTGAAACAGCGCCTGAGCCTATGCCTTCAAGCAGTGCACTGACTGATGAAGCATGACAAAGACGTGTACAGTGGTCGATGTTGTTTGTGCCGAATCCAGTGCGAACAAGTTTCTGCATCAGATATGCTTCTTCGTTGCTCCCTTTTGCGCATCCTAAAGCAGCTAAACCCTGCGAGCCAGTGTCAGCTCTGATGTTTAGAAAACCTCTGGCAGCAAAGTCAAGAGCCTCTTCCCAGGTGGCTTCCCTGAAAACTGTTTGCCAATCACTTGGTTGAAGTAGTTTCGTGGTTTTGGGAACATTTTTTCTACGTATAAAGGGATTTTTTAAGCGATCTTTGTGATGTACATAATCAAAACCAAAACGTCCTTTTACGCACAAGCGTTGATGATTCGCCGGGCCTTCACGTCCATCTACATATGACAGTTTTCCGTCTTTGACATAATAGGAAAGCAAACATCCTACACCGCAGTAAGGACAAACTGATTCAACCTTTTTGTCTGCTTTAATCAAACCCACATTATTTGCTGGCATCAATGCACCAGTCGGGCAGGCCTGTACACATTCTCCGCAAGCTACGCAAGTGCTGTCTCCCATTGGATCACCCAGATCAAAAACAATCTCAGAATGAGAGCCACGAAAAGCCATGCCGATGACATCATTTACCTGCTCTTCCCGGCAGGCTCTCACGCAGCGTGTGCACTGGATACAGGCATCCAAATTAACGGACATTGCAGGATGTGATTCATCCAAAACTGGCTGGATTCTTCCAGAAAATCGAGAGTTGATTAATCCAAGTTTTTCCACCCACTCATCCAGTTCGGAATTTGGAGTGTAAGGAGATTTACCGGATTCCGGCATATCGGCAAGCAAAAGTTCCAGCACCATTTTTTGCGAATGAATTGCACGTTCGCTTTTGCTGTTCACTTTCATACCCTGCTGCGGGTGACGGCAGCATGATGGTGCAAGCACGCGCTCACCCTCAATTTCTACGACACATGACCGGCAATTACCGTCGGAGCGGTAGCCTTTTTTGTAGCAAAGTCGAGGAATGTCGGCAATCCCTGAACGATCAGCAGCCTGTAAAATCGTCTCTTCAGGTAAGGCATCAATTGCCTGTCCGTCTAGCTCAAAAGAAATTGTCTCCATTTTTACACCTCCTCTGGAAAATATTTCATAACGCTACGTAATGGATTAGGTGCAGCTTGACCCAAACCGCAAATCGAAGCATCTTCCATTGTCCGTGATAGTTCTTCTAAAAGTGGCTGATTCCATGTTTCAGTTTCCATCAAAGGAACAGCTTTAGCTGTTCCTGCCCGGCATGGCGTGCATTGCCCACAAGATTCATGTTCAAAAAAACGCATCGCGTTTAGTGCCAATTTTCGAGCTTTATCCTGTTCAGAAAACACAATTACTGCGGCTGATCCGATAAAACAACCATGTTCCTGAAGCGTGTCGAAATCCAACGGTAAATCTCCAAGCGACGCAGGTAAAATACCGCCGGATGCACCCCCTGGAAAATAGCCGTAAAAGGTGTGTCCGGGCAGCATTCCGTTGCAGAATTCATCGATCAACTCGCGTATCGAAATTCCAGCTGGAGCCAAATGCACTCCCGGTTTTTGAACGCGACCACTGACAGAAAATGCACGCAGACATTTGCGTCCCCTTCGTCCGTGTGAAGAAAATAATTCAGCACCCTTTTCCACAATATCACGCACCCAGTGCAGAGTTTCCATGTTGTGTTCCAGTGTGGGACGTCCAAATAAACCAACTTCCGCGACGTACGGCGGACGCAAACGAGGTATCCCTCGCTTGCCCTCAATCGACTCAATCATCGCCGATTCTTCTCCGCAAACATACGCTCCGGCTCCACGACGCAAATGAAACTTGGGTAACACATTCGGAAAAGCAACCTGCAGTTCTTCAATTTCCCTGAGTAAAATTTCACGTCCTGTTGCATATTCGTCTCGCAGATAAATGTATATCTCGTCAATCCCCACTGCCCAGGCTGCAATCAAAGAGCCTTCCAGAAAACGATGCGGATCAGTTTCAAGATAATACCTGTCTTTGAATGTTCCCGGTTCTCCTTCATCGATGTTAACAGCAAGCAAGCGTGGTCCGGGGAATTTTCTTACAATTTCCCATTTGCTTCCAGCAGGAAAACCTGCTCCACCCAAACCGCGCAGATCCGAATTTTTCAATTCGTTTATCAGGGATTCGGAATCTTGTTTTCCAGAAACGCAGTCCTGAAAAAGTTCATACCCTCCGGATTTCTGATATTGCGAAAAAGTTATAAAATCAGGAATTTTGGGATACACTGCCTTCTTTTCAACGGCTTCCCTGACCGATTTCGGAGATGCTTGATCCACTGGATTTTTTCCCACCACTGCAACTGGTGCATGCATGCAACGTCCCACGCAGGGCACGGCCTGTATCCGAATTTGTTCGCCTAAATCCTGTTTGAGTGTATCCGTGAGTTCTTTTGCCCCGGCCATTTCGCAGGAGATGGATTCGCAAACCCTAATCGTCAAAGGCGGAGGGGGAGTTTCGTTTTCTTTGATCACATCAAAATGGTGATAAAATGTGGCCACCTCAAACACTTCTGCTTGAGCCAGTTTCATTTCATGAGCTAGTGCCACCACATGTTTTGCAGATAAAAAATGATATTTGTCCTGAATCAAATGTAGTGCTTCAATTAGCATATCCTTTCGCCGCGGCATATTAGTCAGCAGTTTCTGCACTTCGATGAGCGCCTCTGCATCCACCAGCCGCCCTTTTTGTTTTCCCAGTCTTTTCTTTTTCATTTCAAAAATATTTAGTCAAAATCCACAAAACACTGTGTGAGGTCCTCAAATGTTTCAGCACGCCGAATCAGGCGGCTTTGTCCATTATGTACAAGTACTTCAGCAGGACGAGGACGTAAATTATATTGCGAGCTCATCGAAATTCCGTATGCACCTGCATCCAAAAAAGCTAGCCGCTCACCGATTTTTGGAGAGGTCAGTCGACGCTTTATTTTTTCATCAGTACGGCTGAAAATATCTCCGCTTTCACAAATATAACCGACAACTACCACATCTTCTTCTACACCGGAATTTCGGCTGGCATTCAAAATTTTGTGGTAGGAGCCATACATCGTTGGACGCACCAGATGATTGAATCCGGAATCAACTCCCACGAAGCGGTGTTTTGGAGTATCGCTGATATTTGTGACTGTTGTCAACAAAATTCCCACAGGTCCAAGCAACAGCTTTCCAGGTTCAATTTTCATGGTTAAACCACGTCCGTAGTTCTGCCTGAATTCTGTAAAGTACCTGGTCATTTTTTGACTCAAATCCATCATATCCAAAGCCTGTTGTTCTGGTCTATAGGGAATTCCAAAACCGCCGCCGAAATCAACAAATTCCAAATCCGGAAATTTTTCAGCCACAGCTAAAATCAGTTCCATGGCTTCCAGCATTGGTTCTGCAGAAAAAATTCCGGTACCAATGTGAGAATGAACACCATTCAGCGAGAGTGAATATTTATTTGCCAGTGCAAGTACAGAATCGATTTGATCATGATAAATTCCAAACTTGGAATCCGGGCCACCGGTGATGCAGTGTGCATGATGTCCTGCGCCAATTCCCGGATTGATCCGCACAGAAACCTTTGTATGCGGATATCGTTCACCATATTTTTCCAGTGAAGCAAGTGATCCTAGATTGACTGGAACGTCATTTTCCACACAAAACTCAATTTCTGCAAGGCTGTTGTTGTTGCCTGTAAAGATAATTTGCTGTGGCTTAAATCCTGATTCCAGAGCCAAACGCACCTCGAATTCAGAAACTGCATCAATCGAAGATCCTTCTTCACAAAGAATTTTCAGTAGTGATGGATTAGAATTTGCTTTCATAGCATAATGGATTTCCAACAATCCTTCAGGAAAACCGGAAGACAACTGACGGAACTGAGAACGCAGGACTGACTCCTCGTAGACATAGAGCGGTGAGCCGTATTCCTGCATCAGTGTTTCAACAGAAATGTCTTCAAGAAAAAGCGTGTTGTCAGTAATTTTCATTGAACAGTTAATAAATTATTGGTTAATTTTGTGGTCAGACAAAAGCCGTTTTGCATTGTCTGGATCAAAGTTTTTGTCCCTTGTATACTAAACATATAAAACCAAAATTGCGAATCAAAACAACCTGCCGGAAAATCATAAAATCAAGAACTGAGGTGAACGAATGAATAAAAAACGGGCTATAAAACTTTTGCTGCTCTGGCTGGCCACATTTATAATGGCAGGCATAGTCTCAGTACTGATTTATGTGCAAATGGCAGTTAACCAGGAAAATGTAGCTGTTTCCCTGGAAATAGATCCACCTGAAACAGAGGCTGAAAATATCTCGATTGAGCAGGTTGGTGAAGAAACAGAGATTGAACCAAAGCCGGGAGCAGTGGGAACGGCAGATATTTCAGAGGACACAGAGTTTTCACATTTAGTAGAAACTCCGAAACCTTACTGGGAGGTTTTTCCTATCAGCAGTTCCGGAGTATCTGCAGACAACTGGCACACTATTCTGGTGCAAAACCGCTTCAAAATCGACCACACCATTACGCCTCTTTCCAAGAGGGACTGGCATCTTGTCAGGATCAACAATTCTATCCGAGTTCAGTTCCACTCTGAAATGGAGGCAGTAAAGGATATACTGTCCCGCAAAAAACGGGGGAAGTTTTCGATCCAGCTGATTTCAATTGAGGATGACCGCTTTCCATTGGCAGTTTCTTTGATGAGCCGTCTTCTGCACGACGGACATTATGCTTATCTTCACCGGACTGATGCAGAATTTGACGGGAAATTCTGGTATCGCATAAGAGTTGGATTTTTCAAAAACTTGGAAGATGCCCGTAGCACAGGAGAGAAAATACTTGAAAAATATCAGAATGATGAATTATTTTCAGCAAAATACTGGCCCGTCCAGCCAGGTCCACAGGAGCTTTCTCGTCCAGTGATTGACCTTCGTCAGCCTCTGAACAAGCCCTGGGTCATCGAACTTCCGCTTTACAAAGCGCAGAGTAAGGCACTGCAGGATCTTGCTGTATTAAATACGGAAACCGACTTCAGCTACATTTCACAGAAGCTGAAATCTGCTTCTACAGGAAAGCTGGTTTTTCGGATCCGGATAGGATTTTTTGAAACTAAAAAAGAGGCAGCCGGGATGATTTACAGATTAAAAAAGAAATTTCCCCAGTTCAAAAGAATGAAACGCATACGATTGTGAAAAAGTAAGCAGTACTTTCTATTTTCCACTTTGGTTTTCCCATTCCAGCGAGAGTTGTTGTGCTTCAGCAATTTGTTCACGGGTCATAAGTTTTTTGACACCGCTTTTCAGCTCTCTTGCTTTTTCACTTCCGCGTGCAGCCGCCAGGTTTGCCCATTTGTAGGCTAAAACAAAATTCTCCGGAACTCCTTCACCTGAGGCATACATAACAGCAAGATTCAGCTGTGCTTTGGTATCACCCTGTTCAGCAGCTTTTTTGTACCAGAGTACGGCCTGAGAAAAGTCTTCATTTACTCCAGTACCGTATTTGTACATAACAGCAAGATTCAGCTGTGCTATTGTGTCGCCCTGTTCAGCAGCTTTTCTGTACCAGCGCACAGCCTGAGTATAATCTTCTTCCGTACCTTTGCCATATTCATACATCAGTCCAAGATTCAGCTGTGCGTCGGCGTCACCCTGATCCGCCACTTTTTTGTACCAGTAAAATGCTTGTGAGTAATCTTCTGCAGCCACTTTACCGTTTTTGTAGATAATGGCGAGATTCAGCTTTGCTTTTGTGTCACCCTGTTCAGCAGCTTTTTTATACCATGAAATCGCCTGAGTATAATCCTTATCTGTTCCTTTGCCGTTTTCATAGAACCAGCCAAGGCTGGTTTGTGCTTCCGCCTGTCCCTGTTCAGCAGCTTTTTTGTACCAGTGCACAGCTTGTGTGTAATCCTGTATTGTTCCTTTGCCGAATTCATACATAGTTCCAACGTTCAATTGCGCTATTGCGTCACCCTGCTCTGCGACTTTTTTGTACCAATAAAAAGACTGAGTGTAATCTTCATCAATTCCATTACCGTTTTTGTAAATGATGCCTAGTTTCAACTGTGCTTTTGTGTCGCCCTGTTCTGCCGCTTTTTTGTACCAGAAAATTGCTTCTGCATCATCTTCTTCAATCCCTTTTCCGTTTTCATACATCCAGCCGAGACTGGTTTGTGCTTCCGCCTGTCCCTGCTCTGCCGCTTTTTTGTACCACTGCACGGCCTGTGAATAATCCTGATCAACACCTTTTCCGTATTGAAACATAATTCCCAGATTTAACTGTGCAACGGTATCTCCCCGTTCAGCCGCCTTTTTATACCAGTAAAATACTTGTGTATCATCTTTGGTCACGCCTTTTCCGTATTTGTACATAACAGCAAGATTCAGCTGTGCAGTTGTGTCATCCTGTTCAGCAGCTCTCTGATACCACGCAATCGCCTCAGTGTAATCCTGTGCCACTCCTTTCCCATATTCGTACATCCAGCCGAGATTAGTCTGTGCTTCAGCATATCCCTGCTCAGCAGGTTTATTAAACCAGTAAATGGCCTGAGTGTAGTTTTCCTCAACACCTCTTCCGTATTTATACATAATGCCGAGATTCAGCTGGGCTTCTGCCTGTTCCTGTTCTGCAGCTCTTTTGTACCAGTACACGGCTTTTTCGTAGTCCACCTTAATTCCTTTGCCATTTGCATACATAATTCCAAGATTCAGCTGTCCTTCAGCCTGCCCTTTTTTAGCGGCTTTTTGATACAATGAGAATGCCTGTTTATAATCTTGCGCAACTCCTTTGCCATTTTCGTACAACCAGCCGAGGTTGGTTTGTGCAGCAGAGTGTCCGGTTTCAACTGCTTTTTTAAGCCAGTAAACAGCCTTTGTATAATTTGCCTCTACACCTTCACCGCTTTTATAGATAACACCAAGATTCAGCTGAGCGTTTGCATGTCCCTGTGAAGCAGATTTTTCGAACCAGAAAATAGCCTGCGAGAAATCCATTTCTACTCCAAGGCCTTTTTTGTACATAATGCCGAGATTCAACTGTCCTTCCTGCTGTCCCAGTTCAGCAGCTTTTTTGTACCAAAAAACTGCCCGCGTGTAGTCTTTATCAACACCTTTGCCGTTTTCGTACATCCAGCCGAGATTTGTCTGTGCAGCCGCATGATCCTGATCGGCCGCTTTTTTGTACCAGGTATAAGCTTTTACAAGATCTACTGACACACCTTCGCCGTTTTCGTGCATCCATCCTAGAGCATACTGTGCATTCGCATTATCCTGTTCAGCCGCTTTGTTATACCAGTAAACCGCCTGCACATTATCTTCCTTTACCCCTTTGCCGAAGTCGAACATATTGCCGATGTTAAACTGTGCAGCAGAATCTCCCTGTGCGGCAAGAGGTCCCCATTCTCTGATGGCGGCAGCATAGTCGCCTCTCAGATGAGCTTCAAAACCTTTCTGAAAATTACCTGCTGCAAGCGCAACAGTCGGCAGAATCAGGCAAAGAAAAACCGCAGTCAGAATTCCCTTAAAAGGTAATCTCAGCAAGAGATGATTTGAATAAGCAGAAACAATATATAGAACCATGGCAATTTTTCGAGTTTTTGGACAACCCAATTTATAACATCATTTGCAGTTTTTTACAAGAATACTGGTTAATGGAAGAGGTGTTTAGTGAAAAATGTATTTTGCTGAGTCAGACTGAATGCTGAAAAAATAGAGGTTAGACAAGCGGGCAGGAGCTGCCTGGGGTGGTTTTAGGGAATTCATTTCTGTTTAACTCCATCTCCCCATTTTACAATGATGTTACCGTCTCTGTCGAACCAGGTGATGTTCCATGGTGCATCTTCTTTGAACTCGCCAACCCATTTTTCACCATCCGGAAAATAGAAGCTGCCTTGACCGTTCCAGGTTCCATCCAGATATTCACCGACATACCTTGTGCCGTTTCGATAAATGAGTGTCCCCTTGCCGTTTGGTTTGCCGTTTTCAATTTCGCCTTCATATTTACCACCATCATCTGCAATTCCATTTTCAAACCAGATCCATTCTCCTTCCACTTTACGGGTAAACAAAACTCCCTTCGCTTTTTTCTCAACCAGTTCCACTCCTTCTGCATATTTTGCAATGATGTTCCCGTCTTTGTCGAATTCAGTGACGTTCCAGGGTTTATTCTCTTTGAACTCACCCACTACTTTTTTGCCCTTAGCAAACGTGAAGGTACCCTGTCCGTGATATTTCCCTTCTTTGTATTCTCCTTCATGCATGCTTCCGGAGGGATAGGTAAATTTCCCCCAGCCGTTTGGTTTGCCGTTTTCAATTTCTCCCTCATATTTGTAATCCTTTTCCTCATTACCTGTAGTAAACCAACCCAGACTTCCGAACTCTTGGCGATAAAACAAAACCCCTTCCTTTTTATTATCAATCAGCAGTACTCCGTCTGCATACCTTGCAATGATATTTCCGTTTATGTCGTATTTTGTGATGTTCCATTCTTCATTTTCTTTCCATTCACCAGACATCTTTTCACCTGTAAGAAAAATGAAGGTTCCATGACCATGCTGTTTTCCGTCCTGCCACTGTCCCATGTACTTTGTTCCATCAGTAAATAAGGTAAAGCCCAAACCGTCAGGCAGTCCCCCTTTGATTTCGCCTTTGTATTTTTGCTGGGAATCATCATCACCAAAGCTTTTCCAGACCTTTCCGGAAGATATATCCCAGAGGTACAGGACACCAGTCTCTTTGGATTGAGCAAAAAGTGGAGCAGAAAAAGGTGAAACAGTAAATAAAACTGCAGTAATAAAAAGGGCAGAAAAAAGTGGAACAGAAAAAATATGTCCAGAAATGATATTGATTGGTCTGTTTTTCATGGCATTGATACTGATTGGTTTCAGTGGGTTTGTTATTTTTCCTCTTCCCATTTTCCTTACCAACTAATTATTGAGAAAAGTTACCCGAATTTATTCGGGGGCGGGTGAAACGTAGATAATAGAAACCGTTTTAACGTTTTTTAATGTTTCTCAATCGGAAAGAATGAGTTTTCCCTGTCTGTGTTTTTTCCCTTCCATCCATTCTCCTACGAACTTATCTCCATCAGGATAAGTGTAAGCTCCTTTCCCGTGAGCTTTTCCCTCTTTCCATTCCCCTATGAACTTGTCACCATCAGAAAAAGTGTATGTACCCTGCCCATGTTTTTTCCCATTTCTCCATTCTCCTTCATATTTGTCACCGTCAGAAAAAAAATATATTCCATCACCATGTTTTTCACCCCTCCTCCATTCTCCCACATACTTGTCTCCGTTGCGGAAAAAGTATGTACCGTCACCATGTTTTCTTCCCCTGTTCCATTTCCCCACATACTTTGCATACAGGATTTTTGGCTCGCCCTGATGCAACATTTCCCAAATAACCAGAGCAAAAATTATGCTTGTGCCCATTTCTGGAATCATGAATGAGAGCAGTAATACTTTACTTTTAGTTCCACTGTACTTAATGTATGTACCTTGCCCATGCGGTTCCCCTTTTCTGATTTCGCCTTCATATTTTCCATCCTTTTCCTGATCACCGTCTTCATGCCAGCCCCATTCTCCATAGACTTCACGGTAAAAGGCAACTCCTCTATCTGCATTTTTGCTTTTACTTGCACAGGAGATAATGCTCAGACAAAAACATGAAATCAGCAAAACGAATAAAATATTTTTCATCTATCTCTCAAGGGCAAAACCATATTCCTCCTCCCCGGTTTCAGTCGGTTCATTACTGTTTAACTCCATTGATCCACTTGCTAATTATTTTTCCGTCTTTGTTTTACCAGGTGAGGTTCCAGGGTGCATTCCCTCTAAAATTTCATACCCATTTTTCTCCATCAGAAAAAGTGAAGATTTCTTGTTCTTTTGCTGCCGTATTCTCAATTTTCTCTCCATTTTTCTCATTTTCTGTTGCATTCTGGAACTGGGCCAGTTTTTCAATTGCTTCACGTGTAAACAAAACTACCCCCCTGTTTTTTCTCAAGATTCTACTCTCCATTGCCAAAACTTTTCTATACTTTTCCGGAAGAAGTTGTCCAAAGATACAAGACACGTGTATCCCCCCTTGAGCTGACAGAGAAAAAGTAAAAAAAGGGGAGGGGAATAAAGATGATGAAGAAATTGAAGATGATGTTGGTGTTGAAGATATTTCGTATTTGTCTCACAGGTTTCCTAATAGGTTGGTTTAGGAGAACCCAA
>UINC01001485.1_pt1 | contig 21051 bp, 14 predicted proteins | sample 5385821 | NCBI WGS metagenome assembly UINC01 (sample SAMEA4666929, study PRJEB26691) | marine metagenome | isolation source: Pacific Ocean | place: Pacific Ocean | collected 2011-10-13 | reverse complement strand
AAAGACCAACACAGGACTATACCAGGTCATTAATGGCATCGGTACCTCTCATAGATAAGCGCCTTCACCGTTTCGCTTTAAATGAAGAAGATAATTTGGATGATACCTCTACCGGTCTCCACTATTTGCAAGAAAAACAAACAACACAAGACTCAACAAATGGTCCCATACTGGAAGTTCGTAATCTTTCAAAAATCTTTATTACACCTTCCAGCCTGCTTAAAGCGAAGCAGTTATTTACTGCTGTCAAGGATGTAAACTTCACTGTCCAAAGAGGTGAAACTGTTGGAATTGTTGGAGAATCAGGTTCTGGTAAATCAACCATTGGAAGAATGATTTTAGGTTTGGAGGATATAACTGAAGGTAGTGTCATTTACCGTGGCAAAGACCTCAAACTAATAACCGATACCAATGAGCGTAGGGCACATTGTCTATCCATGCAGTGCATTTTCCAAGATCCATATTCCTCGCTCAATCCACGCATGACGGCCGGAGAAAACATCACCTATGGTTTGCGAGTTCACAAAATGATTAGTTCAGGTGATGCTAAATCACTGGCTCAAGAACTTATGGCTTTGGTTGGCTTGCCACGTGAAGATGCTGAAAAGTTGCCACATGCTTTTTCTGGCGGTGAAAGGCAAAGGATTGGTATAGCTCGAGCTCTGAGCTATCGTCCTGATTTTATTTTTTGTGACGAACCTACCTCTGCACTGGATGTCTCTGTTCAAGCTAATTTGCTTAACCTGTTAAAGGACTTACAAGAAAAATTTTCCCTGACGTTGCTTTTTGTGAGCCACGATCTAGCTGTCATTAGACAAATGTGCGACAGAGTGATTGTGATGAAAGAAGGCGAAGCTCTAGAATCTGATAGCAATGACAATATTTTTGAGCACCCAAAACACCAATACACCCGCTCTCTTCTTGACGCTATGCCTAAATTTAAAGGGCTCGCTCCAACATAAATAAACTTTAGCAATGTGGCCCTAATTAAGCGGGTTGATTAGTTCCTGATTGTCTTTTTGCTGTTTGATTGTGTTCTCAATGTCAGTCCGATATTTTTCTATTTGTTGACGTAACCTCTTGTCTTGCTCTTTACTGCGTGTGTTCAGTACAGCGGCGAACAATTTATGGCTTACATTGAGATTATGACTATAGATATCCTCTCCAGATAAAGCGTTACCTCTAGAAGTCATTACATGCAACAGCTCCTGCTCCCAACCAACATCTCTAACCAGTATTTCCTCGAGTTCATCTAAAAGCGCTATGCGTTTTTCAAACCATACACGATCAGTCCTCTTAAGCTGAGATGAGGCTTTACTGACGAGTTCTGTTTGCTCCCTACTTAACTCACCCATAAACTTAGTCAGGTTATCTCTTATTCTCTCGAATGCATCTTGTTGGTACTGTTCATCAGTACGGCTGAGTCGTTCGTTTTTATATTCCACCGCCTGACTTCTCATGACTTCTATAAATCCATCTATCTGCTTACCTGACAACTCTCTACCTAGCGGCAATATCCATTTCATTGAGCCTTGCTCTAGACGAAACCAGGCATCCTCGATGATCATAGAGACGGTAGCAATATCGTCGGCCTTTATTTTCTGTTTAGATAGTAATAAGCTTTCAGAGGCATCCAAAATTTTCAGATAAAACGGCATTTCATTGGCTTGATGCCAATCAAAAAAAGGAACAAGAAGTTCATCAAGGTAGTCTCCTTGTTCAGCGTCAAGATCTACAAAACTTCCCAAATGCCAAGGAAGCATGAAGTCGATTCGGTTATGAACAAAGGTAGTAGTACTGCAACTGGCTAACAGTATTACAAGAACCAATGAAAGTTTTTTTAATTTTTGCAGCATTAATTTGTCCCGACAGACTCGTATTATAAGCGATAAGTCTATAATCTTTTTTTTGTCTTATTGCACTAACTCGACTACATAAGACTAGAACTTATGATTAAATCACCATTTACTAGTAAAAACAACAATAAATACTGATGGACAAACAAATACACAATACCAATATTACCAGTGAAACTGTTATCACTTCTCCTGATGATTTGAGTAGACAATTGCCTATCACTGAAAAAGCCAAACGAAATATTATGGATAGCCGCAAAGTGGTGAACGGTATTCTTTCTGGAAAGGACTCTAGATTTATGGTGATTGTTGGACCATGTTCAATTCATAACCTTGACTCCGCAAAAGAGTACGCACATAAATTGCAAGTCTTGAGTGAAGAATTAAAGGAATCACTCTATATAGTGATGAGAGTTTATTTTGAAAAACCAAGAACAACGATAGGCTGGAAGGGTTTAGTTAGTGATCCTGATATGGACAATTCACTTGATGTCGACAAGGGACTTTATCAAAGTCGAGAGTTTTTATCTTGGTTGGCTGACTTAGGGGTGCCGGCAGCTACAGAAGCTCTCAACCCTATTACCCCTCAATATCTGGCGGATCTGATCTCTTGGTGCGCGATAGGCGCAAGGACAACTGAATCACAAACGCATCGCGAAATGTCGAGTGGCCTTTCAATGACAGTTGGTTTTAAGAATGGTACTGATGGAAACCTAAAAATGGCTGTCAATGCAATCAAAGCCTGCTCTTCACCGCAAAGTTTTTTGGGAATCAATGACAATGGTCAAATTTCAACCTTTAAAGCAAGAGGCAACAAGTCAGCGCACATTATTCTAAGGGGCGGCATTAAACCAAACTACCATAGAGAAGATATTGAGCGATGCGAAGAACTTCTCCAACAAAACGATTTACCTGAAAGGATTATGGTGGATTGTTCGCACGACAACTCCAATCAAGACTACCGGCTGCAAGGCAATGTAGTTGAAGAAATTAGCGCACAAATTGTCGCTGGGAATAAGTCCATTTTTGGGATTATGTTGGAAAGCAATTTATTTTCTGGCAACCAAAAAATACTAGACAATCAAAATGAGATGAAGTATGGTGTATCTGTCACTGACGGTTGCATAGATTGGGAAGAAACACAAACCGTCCTCAGGAGTCTTGCTGGAATATTGTCAAAAAGAAAATAAAATGGATAAATTGCAACACATCATAGATGGAAAAAACGTCACCGGTACTTCAGAAACTTTGTTTGACATATATGACCCTTCAACCGGGAAGATAACAAAGAAAATAAAGGGTGCGAGCGCTAATGACGTCCAAAAAGCAATTAAGGTTGCGAACGAAAAATTTTACTCTTGGTCGCAGGTAACGCCGTCTAAACGTGCGCAAATAATGTTTAATTATCGTGACCTGATCATTAAACATACCGATGAACTAGCCACACTGATTTCACAAGAGCATGGCAAGACTCTCGCTGACGCTAAAGGTGAGGTGGGCAGAGGTTTAGAAATAGTTGAGTACTGCACTGCGATCAATAATCACCTTAAATCGGACTTTACTGCCGATATTTCAACAGGTATTGATAGCCACAATGTTCGCCAGCCACTTGGCGTTTGCGCTGGTATTGTCCCTTTTAACTTTCCGGCAATGGTCCCGATGTGGATGTATCCAGTGGCTATATCATGTGGTAACACATTTGTTTTAAAACTATCAGAAAAAGTACCTTCTTGTGGATTAAGATTGACCGAGTTAATACAAGAAGCTGGTCTCCCAGCGGGTGTTCTAAATACTATCGTTGGTGATAAAGAGGCGGTAGATGAAATACTGACAAACCCATTAGTTCGTGCGGTCAGCTTTGTCGGCTCTACACCTGTAGGAGAGTATATCTATCAAGAAGGTTCACGCCACAATAAACGTGTGCAGGCTCTTTGTGGTGCAAAAAATCATATGATTGTGATGCCTGACGCGGATTTAGAACAAAGTACAGACGCCATTATTGGTGCAGCCTACGGCTCAGCTGGTGAAAGATGTATGGCGATCTCGGTAGTTGTAGCAGTAGGCGATGAGACTGCCGATCAGCTAATTGAATCTCTAACACCAAAAATTAAATCTCTAAATATTGGTGCTTATGATGAACCTAACGTAGAGATGGGACCAGTCATCTCTAAACAGAGTCAAGAAAAAATAGTGTCTTATATAGAGGCTGGAATCAACGAGGGCGCTGAACTGAAAGTTGACGGTAGATCCGAAACCGAAAAAGACGGCTTCTTCATTGGGGGTTGCTTGTTTGATAAAGTAACTTCGAATATGTCAATATATACAGATGAAATTTTTGGTCCTGTCCTGTCGATTGTAAGGGTATCAAGTTATGATGAAGCATTGACACTTGTCAATGACCATGAATATGGCAACGGTACGGCTATATTTACTCGCGACGGCGACACCGCCCGCCACTTCACTTCAAATGTTAAGGTTGGCATGGTCGGAGTTAATATCCCAATCCCTGTACCTGTTGCGATGCACAGTTTTGGTGGCTGGAAGCGTTCACTTTTTGGTGGTTCCTCAATTCACGGCATGGAGGGAGTGCGCTTCTATACTCAGCTCAAAACCATTACATCGAGATGGCCTTCAGGTATCCGTAAAGGTGCCCAGTTCCATTTTAAGAGCGGCAAAGACATTTAAATAAAGATTTACTACAAAGCCAACAGGTTTGCATTGCCGCCAGATGCCGTAGTGTCTATAGTCACAACACGCTCGTTGACTAATCGCCAAGGCTCGAAGATTGAATCGATGACCGGCACAATGTCTTGTCTGTTCATTAATTCACTCTCAACTGACATAGCATCACCGAAATAGAATATGGCATGGTATTTATCACTGGCTAGCAGTTCTGAGCTTGGCCCTTTCTCTATCCTAGCAATGCTTTTTTCTGCAAAACCTAAACCAACCAACGAAGAGTGGTCTTTCTCGCTCAATAGAGCGATAACGCTGTTTCCAAGAGCCAAAGACATTATTGCTTGTTCAAGTGCGTCATTTGGCGTTGGCCCCAAACAAAGTACACATCCCTTGGCATGATAGCTGAGCTCGTTAGACTCTCCTGTCGGACCCGGCAATAAATGTTTAGAAGTGAATGTTTGCATTGTCTCGACTAAAAAATCGAAAAATCTGGGGTCTATTGTCGAAAAACTATGTTTCAGCTTGGCTAATAAATTGTCGTCAAATTCTATTTCAGGGGCGACCAATTCATGCACCTTAATTGAGCTCTCATAAAGCTCTAACGGCAGATCATTTGTGCCCCCATAGGAGAGGCTTTGGCTATAGCCGTGAAGCGAATGTAGGCCGCCAGCTTTTGGCCCCGTACCAGAAAGTCCTTCACCGCCAAAGGGCTGTGAACCTACAATAGCGCCTACCTGATTACGGTTAACGTAGACATTACCGACATTTACCCTTTCTATGACTTCGTCTACCTGTTGCTTGATTCGAGAATGAATGCCGAATGTCAGGCCGTAGCCTTTAGCGTTTAACTGATCAATCTTAGCAATCAAGTCATTGCTGCTATAGCGAATGACATGAAGTATTGGACCAAAAAACTCTTCATTGAGTTCATCAAGAGTCTCAAGATGGATGATAGTTGGACTAACAAAGTAGCCATCACTGTTGGTATTTTTGATCTCAGCGATAACCTTATTTTGCTTCCTGGCATGTTCTATATGCCTTTGCAGTTTGACTTGTGCTTGAGTATTGATTACTGGACCGCAGTCTGTATCTAGAAACCTCGGATTTCCGAGGTTTAGTTCCAGCATGGCTCCCTTGATCATTACAACGATGTCATCAAAACACTCGTCCTGAATAAGCAGTATTCTGAGCGCAGAGCAGCGCTGACCGGCACTCTTGAATGCACTGTCTAGGACATCTCTCGTGACCTGTTCGCTGAGTGCTGTCGAGTCGACCACCATAGCATTTAAACCTCCCGTCTCAGCGATCAGTCTGGCACTGGCATTGTTATTCGTTAATAGGTTGCTCTTGATAAGTTTAGCTACCTGGGTTGAGCCTGTGAATGCGACCCCGGCAATATCTTTGCAACTTGTGAGATACGAACCCACTTCAGAACCTGTACCCAAGCATAACTGCAGAAATCCTAACGGTATACCTGCCTCAATTAGCAACTGTGACGCTCTATAGGCTATCAGAGATGTGCTCTCGGCGGGTTTAGCGATAACGTAATTGCCAGCAGAAAGTGCGGCCGCTATCTGGCCAGTAAAAATTGCCAGCGGAAAATTCCAAGGACTTATACAGACAAAAACACCAAGCGCTTCGCGCTGCCCTGGCATCACCTTTTGCCCAAGTTTGGCGTAATAGCGCAAAAAATCAACCGCCTCTCGCACTTCGTCAACGCTGTCTTGATAGGTTTTCCCCGCTTCCCTCATCGCTAAAACCATCAACTCTGCTCGGTTGGCTTCATAAAGGTCTGCCGCACGATTTAGGCTCTGACAAACTGTATTTTGATTTTGTTTATTCTCAAGGAAGGCGCTTTTTGCCCTCTCCAGACATTGATCTATCTGTTTATTTGTGGCATATATTACAGCGCCGACCTCGTCAGAGTTGTCAGCTGGATTGATGACTGGTTCTAAGTCTTGCCCTTCTATGTCGGCCTTATCAATGATTGATTTTGCGTGCCATTTATGTTCAAGCCATCTTTGCTGTTGCTTATATAAGCGATCAACCTCATCTTGCTCTGAAAGTACGACGCTTTTCGAGTTATGGCGAATGCTTTTGTAGATATCTTTTGGTAACGATATCAGTGGATGAGAGGTCTGCGGATCCTGTTCAACCTGGCTTAATACGTCAGACGCCAAATCTTTTGGACTAATGCTTTTATCAAAAAGGTGATTGATGAATGAACTGTTGGCACCATTTTCAAGTAATCGCCTCATCAGATATGCCAGTAAATCTTTGTGGCTGCCGACAGGCGCGTAGACTCTTGTTATCACCCCATACTGGCTTGCTATGAGTTTGTGCAGTGACTCACCCATACCGTGGAGGCGTTGAATCTCGAAACCAGACTTGTCGTCCGCCATTTCGCAAACACTCACCAAGGTGTGAGCGTTGTGACTGGCAAATTGCGGATAAATATAATCACGCATATCCAATAACTTTTGTGCACATACAAGATAAGAGTAGTCGGTGTTGGCTTTTTTTGTAAATACCGGATAGTCAACATCTCCTAGTACTTGAGCCTGCTTGATTTCACTGTCCCAATAGGCCCCCTTCACTAAGCGCAACATGATTGATAAATTGTTTTCCTGGCACTGGGCATAGAGCCAGTCCAAAACATAGGGGGCGCGTCTCTGATATGCCTGAACAACAACGCCAAAACCACTCCATTTCGAATTCGCCATAGTATTCATAATTGCGCCAATAACGTCGAGCGATATATCGAGGCGCTCTGACTCTTCAGCGTCGATGTTGATGGCGACATTGTACTTTTCGGCAAGCTTGACTAGCTCTATGATTCTTGGAACTAGTTCCTTCAATACACGACCTTTATGGGCAAAATTATAGGTTGGATGTAGCGCAGAAAGCTTTACCGAAATGCCATTAGCCATTATGATTTCAACGCCATCGCTGCTTTTGCCAATCACCGTTAATGCATGTTTATAGGCCAGAAAGTATCGATCAGCATCTGCCTTTGTCCATGCAGCTTCACCAAGCATATCAAAAGAATGAATATCACTTTTATTCTTAGATATTGCATTTTCAATGTCCTCTGAAAAAACGAACTGGGAACCAAAAAATTTCATAACGCTGCTTGCACTAAATCGAATCCCAGGCCTAGATAAAATATCAAGTGCATGCTTAATGCGCTCCCTGATGGACTCGTTGTGACCGTGGCTAATCATCATATCGGCTATGCTAAGCGCGAGTGTTGCTAAACTTACAATTGAAGATTTTCCACCTTGTAGGTGTTTCGACCAGGCCTTGTTTGAAATTTTGTCGGCGAAGAGCTTGTCTCTAGTTTTGTTGTCGGGTACTCGCAAAAAAGACTCTGCCAAGGTCATTAATGACAACCCTTCCTCGGTATTGAGATTGTACTCAGCTATAAACTGCGAAAGCAGGTCTGGCCTTCTTGATTGACGTAAATTTTCGATTAATTTAGCTGTTTTCAAGCTGATTTGAGCTCTTTGTTTGTGGCTAGTATTCTCGCAGGCCATCAGCTCTGATAATGCAAGCTTTTCCTCCATCACTCGTGCATTTCTCACGATTTGACGCAAGTCAGTGTAGTCAGTAGTCAATTCTTGACGGATCATTTTATAATTTTTTTATTCTATAGCTTATATGTTAGACAATATTACTATAAAAAAAATAAAAAAAATTCTTGACATATGTAAGAATTAGGAACAAAATTCGGCGATATTATATGCCTTAGATTATTTATAAATGGTTGGAAGAAGATCAGGCGGAAGAGAAGCCAGAATAGCTTTGAGAAATGCGCCGCTAGCAAAAGAAGATAAACCCGTCAAGCCTGGTGAAATAGGGGGCAGCTATAAACCCTTGACACCGTCTCAAATGGAGGCGATTGAAGAAAATATCTTTCGAATTCTTGAAGAGATAGGTTTTAATGACGCTACCCCTCATTGCATTGAAAAGTGCGTCGCGGCGGGCGCAATTCTGGGCGACGATGGTCGACTAAGAATGCCAAGAGAGGTAGTAAAAAAGGCCATGAATCAATCTCAAAGAAACTTGACTCTTTATGGCCAGTCTAGTGAATATGATTTAGATTTGAGTGGATCAAAAGTTCATTTCTCCACTGCAGGTGCAGCCGTATTGATTGCAGATACTGAGAACAACAACTATAGAGAATCGACCAGTCAGGATCTATATGACATGGCCAGAATTACTGATAAATGCGAACATATCCATATGTTTCAAAGGACCTGTGTGCTAAGAGACATAGATGATCCATTTGACCTAGATCTAAATTCGATTTATTGCTCAGTCATGGGCACCCAAAAACACATCGGAACAAGCTTCACTGAGGCTAGACATGTTAAGGCAGGGCTTGAGATGCTTCATATAATTGCTGGTAGTGAGAAAAATTGGCGAGCAAGACCATTTGTGAGCATGAGTAACTGTTTTGTGGTTCCTCCGATGAAATTTGCAGAAGAATCCTTGGAATGCTTAAGGGTTGGAGTTGAGGGCGGGATGCCTGTCCTACTTTTATCGGCCGCTCAGGCTGGAGCAACTGCACCGCCACTATTGCCAGGGGTTGTCTCTCAAGCCTGGGCAGAATGCCTAGGAGGGCTGGTTTATGTTAATGCGATTAAGCCTGGCGCACCAGCAATAATGGGTACTTGGCCGTTTGTCTCAGATCTTCGCACCGGAGCAATGTGTGGCGGGTCACCGGAACAAGGACTGATTTCAGCTGCCTGTGCCCAAATGGGGATACATTTTGATTTACCAACGGGGACTGCCGCAGGCATGACAGATGCAAAGTTTCCTGACTACCAGGCAGGAACAGAGCGCGCCTCAACGCATGTGGTGACTGCTATAGCTGGTGCTAATATTATTTATGAATCAGCAGGAATGTATGCAAGCCTTTTAGGCACCTGCCCTGAAAGCTTATTATTAGACAATGATTTTTTAGGGGCTTCTATGAGAATGACAAAGGGTTTCAGTGATGACAGCAAAGAATCATTATGCTTCGAAGCTGTCAAAGATGTTTGTCTAAATAATCGTGGCCACTACCTAGGCTCTGAACAAACAATTAATGTTATGCAGAGCGAATATATTTACCCTGAACTGAGTGATAGAGATAGCCCAAACGACTGGAAAGACAAAGGTAAGCCGGTTATCTTAGATAACGCAATCACAAGAAAGAAGGAGATACTTGCTATTCACTTCCCTAATCATATTAGTGATAATACTGATAAAGAGTTGCGAAAAAAATTTAATATCCAGCTAAGCCGCAAAGCTATCGGGCGAAACTAACTCTCACGATTATTATGAAAAAACATACTCAAGTTGCAATTATCGGTGGTGGCTCACTTGGAGTTAACCTCATGTATCACCTCACACAGGAGGGATGGAAAGATATTGTATTGATTGAAAAAGGGGAACTTACAAGTGGCTCTACATGGCATGCTGCAGGCCTTTGTCCAAACTTTAATGGCAACCATACACTTTCCAGTATCCACCAATATACCATCAAACTATACGATGAGATTCTGCCCAAAATAACGGGGCTGCCATCCTCATTCCACAAGACCGGCTCCCTACGTGTGGGTTACACGGATATTGAAGAACATTGGTTTCGTCATGTTATTAGTAAATCGAATCATATCGGCTGTGAAATGTATTTTGTCTCAGAAGAAGAAGCAAAAACTATTAATCCGATGATGGACATTGATGGCGCAAGATGCATCCTGTATACACCTAACGATGGCCATATTGATCCAACTACCGTTGTAACGCAATTGGCACAACTTGGTAAAAAAGCCGGCGCTCAGGTAAGCAACTTTAACCGTGTCCTTGAAATCAATATTATGGCTAATGGTGAATATGAATTAGTCACAGAGCAAGGCAATATTGTGGCTGAGCATGTGGTCAATGCAGGGGGATGTTTTGCCCCGCAGGTTGGAGCAATGGTTGGCTCATATGTCCCTCTAGTGAACCTTCAACATCAATATCTAATTACAGAAAGTCATCCCGAATTTGCCTCACTGACCAAAGAATTGCCGGTTACTCGGGATTCATCTGCAGCGGCATATATTAGACAGGAAGGTAATGGCTTTTTAATTGGACCATATGAAGAACGCGGCTCAAAGCCTTGGGCGCTCGATGGTCTAGACTGGTCCTTTGATAGAGAATTATTTGAAGGCGACATTGAACGCCTCATGCCCTGGTTAGAACGCTGTATGGATCTCTTCCCATTATTCAAAGAGGTAGGCATTAGTAGTGTTATCAACGGCCTTATTACCCATACACCTGATGACAATTTGCTTGTTGGTCCCGCTAAAGGCTTGACAAACTTCTGGAACCTGTGTGGCGCAAGTATCGGTATTGCGCAAGGCGGAATTGGTAAATACTTGGCACAATGGATGGTTCATGGACAGACAGAGTTAAATATGGCTTCGCTTGATTCTCGCAGGTTTGACCAGTGGGCTGATAAGAAATACTGCATTACTCGAGCTATCGAATCGTATGAAAGAATGTATGCAATGGCAGTACCCAACGAGAACCGCCCGCATGGTAGGCCCTTGAGAGTCAGTTCGCTGCATAATTTGTTATCCCAAAAAGGGGTAATCCATACCGTTAATACTGGTTATGAGAAGCCTTCCTGGTTTACAACCCAAAACATTAAAAGTGAAAGCCATACTTGGTCACATAGCGAAGCCCATGAAGCTGTCGCTGAAGAATGTTTAGCGGTTCAGGAACATTGCGGAGTCACCGATATTAGTGGAACGGCAAAATTTAGAGTCACTGGAAAAGATGCGTTTGTGTTTCTCGACAAATTATCCTGCAACAAACTGCCCACTAAAGATGGCAGAATCGGATTGAGCTTATTCCATGCACCAAAAGGTGGCATTATGGCTGAACAAACCATCAGCAGAATTAGTCAAGAAGAATTTATTTTGATGGGCGCTATTGGGTCTCAAGTGAAGGACTATCAATGGCTTGAATGGCATGCAAAAGAATATAAAGTCAATATCGAAGACATAACTGAGAGTTGGGGTGGGCTGCTCTTAACAGGACCTAATGCTCGCAAAATTCTGCAACAATGCACCCAAGAGAATCTAAGCAATGATGCCTTTCCTTGGCTGGATTGTCGCACCATCAAGATTGACTCAGCACCAGTTTTTGCGATGCGTGTTTCTTATGCCGGAGAGCTTGGATGGGAACTGCATATGCCAACATGGCAACTTATTTCTATCTATGAGTCTTTGATGGAGATGGGGCAAGAATTTGGAATACGGGATTTTGGCGGGCAAGCCTTTAACTCTATGAGGTTGGAAAAAATGTATCGCGCTTATGGCGCTGAATTTACCGAAGAGATCTCTGCCCTTGAAGCGGGCATGGAAAGATTCATTGACCTTAGTCGCGACTTTATTGGCTGTAATGATATAAAAGAAAGGCAATCTAAAGGTGTAGAAACGAAACTAGCCTACCTTGTATTCGATGACCAAATCCCGGCAGAGTGTTTTGGCAATGAGGCTGTTTTTGCCGACAGTCAGCTGAGTGGAATTATTACCAGTGGCGCCTACGGTCATCGAGTAGGACATAGTATTGCGTTTGCTTATCTGAAACCAGAACATTGCGAAGAAGGTGTATCACTGACTGTAGAGACTGCACTAGGGAGTCGGAATTGCCATGTATCAATGAATGCCTCTTATGACCCGGATAATACAAAATTGCGTTCCTAATATGAATGAGCAAAACGAACTAAGACAAATAATAAGCCCCTGTGTAAGTATCTGTAAATACAATAAAAATGACTACTGTATCGGCTGCAAGCGTCACATGAATGAAATATTTGACTGGTTTGACTATAGCGAGGAAATGCGGATGGCAATTATGCAAGATTTAACCGACCGTGATATTGAGCTTACGGTTTAGATTTGTTTAGAATTATCTTTACAGAAATATCAAACTCACGCCAACAAAAAACATCACCGTTCCAGGAGAGATCGCATATACAAAAGTTGTAATCGTAAGTGAGAGTGGTGTGAGCCAGTCCATTGCCAGATTATAGCTATAGCATCTGCTATAATCACAACATTATCACACCCTGTTATATTGCCCTTAGATGAACTTAGATTACCTCGACTTTGAACAACCCATCGCTGAACTTGAAGGAAAGATCCAGGCACTCGAAAATGTCAAAGATAGCGCTGATATTTCTAAAGAAATGGAGGCACTTAAACTTAAAAGCGAATCTTTAACCAAGAAAATATTCTCTTCGCTCACTGACTGGCAAATTTCTCAGCTAGCTAGACACCCTAAGAGGCTCTACACGCTGGACTATATTGACTCCATTTTTGATGAATTTACCGAACTGCATGGTGACCGTTCATTCGGTGACGATAAAGCATTGATTGGCGGGATTGCCAGAATAGACGATTACTCTTTTATTTTTATAGGCCAACAGAAAGGGAGAACTACAAAAGAAAAACTGCTTCATAATTTTGGAATGACCAGACCTGAAGGTTACCGTAAAGCTTTGAGACTGATGAAGATGGCTGAGAAATTCTCACTCCCAATCATTTCATTCATTGACACGCCTGGGGCATACCCTGGAATTGGTGCTGAGGAAAGAGGGCAAAGTGAGGCGATCGCAAGAAACCTGTTTGAAATGTCTACCCTGGAGACACCGATCATTTCAGTTGTTATTGGTGAAGGTGGATCAGGTGGCGCCCTTGCGATAGGTTTGGCCGACACTATGATGATGTTTGAATATAGTATTTACTCTGTCATCTCTCCTGAAGGATGCGCATCGATTCTTTACAAAGATTCCTCAAAGGCCAGCGTGGCTGCCGAGTCCCTTAAACTGACTAGCAAGCACCTTAAGCGATTCAAGCTGATTGATAAAATTATTCCTGAACCGCTTGGCGGTATTCACAGGGACCCTGAAAAGGCCTGTGAACTACTTAAAAAGGCTCTCATTAAGGAATTAAAATCGGTTCAGGATACAAAAACTAAAGAACTACTCGCTGAGAGACACAAAAAACTTTTAGGCTTTGGAAGATTTAACGAAAAAGGATAAATTTCTTGAAGGCAAACATCTAGTTGTCGCGCTTAGCGGTGGCGTTGACTCTGTCGTCCTGCTCCACTATCTATCAAAGTTTTATCCTGACAAAGTTAGAGCTATTCATATTAACCATAACCTATCTAAGCACTCTAAACATTGGGAAACTTTCTGCAAATCTCTATGCAAGATGCAAAAAATTGACTATAAGAATATTGATATTTTCGTCGAAAATACATATAACGTCGAAGAAAATGCACGTAAAAAGCGATATCTTGCATTATTTAGTGAAATGAAGGATAACGAAATTCTGTGTACAGCCCATCACCAAGATGATCAGGCTGAAACACTATTATTGCAACTCTTCAGAGGTAGCGGTGTTGCAGGACTGGCGGCGATGCCTAAAATCAAAAAAATCAATGGTTGTGAATTATATCGGCCACTCCTTGGAATCTCAAGAAAACAAATAATGGACTATGCAATAGCAAATCATATTGACTGGGTCGAAGATGACAGCAATCAAAATACTAACTTTAGAAGGAACCTTCTTAGAATTGAGTTCTTGCCAAGGCTGAATGAAGTGTTTGGCAATCTGACTGCAAATATTACCAGAAGCGCTAAACATCAATCCGAAGCCCTTGAATTGATGCGTGATTTGGCTGAACTTGATATAAACAGCCACTCCCTCATTATTAATGACAGGTTGCAGGTTGACGGACTAGTCAGATTATCGCAAAGACGGATGACTAATGTTATCCGTCACCATATAAGTCGGCTTGGATATGCTTTCCCCTCTAAAAAAGTGCTCCAGGAAATAATCACTCTGATTAAGGCGAAGGCCGATGCCAAGCCGATTGTTAGTTGGAGCCACTATGAACTAAGGCGCTATCAAAAGGAGCTTTATTTCTTTGATGAAAATCAAACCCACATACCAAAACACTGTGATTACTTTGAATCGCTCAAGGACCTACCGAACTTTGAGATTCGCTATAGAATCGAAGGGCAACGCATAAAGCATCAAAACAAAGAGCACTCGCAGTCACTAAAAAAAGTATTGCAAGAGGCAAATATCCCTCCCTGGGAGCGTGACCGACTAAGAATGTACTATGTTGACGGCAAGTTGAGAGCGATTGAAGGTCTCGGAGAAATGGAAGAAGCCTGATTCAGGTATATGGACTCTTGATTCCGAGCTTTTCCAGAAATTCGATTTCGATTGACTCCATCTTATTTGCAGCTTCTAACTCATCATGAGCGTAACCTAACAGGTGGAGTATTCCGTGTATTAGCATATGAGATAGATGCTCAGCAAAATCCTTGTCGCCCACTATAGCTTCCTCACGAACTACTTCAACACAAATAACTACATCGCCCAGGATAACCTCATCCACCTCGACCGGAATTTCGCTTGCAAAGGAGAGTACGTTTGTTGGCTGATTTTTTCCTCGGTATTCATTATTAAGGACCTGAATCTCGACAGCTGAAACAAGTCGAACTAACAATTCACTCTCTCCGACACCAAAATCATCCATCAGCCGCTGAGCGATATCTTTGACCCTATCTACATCTACTAACTTATCGTTAATGATATTTTGAATAACGACCATGGCTTGTGAATATTGATAAAATGACTTATTTTATCCCTAAAACATTTTACTTTGTCGTCGATAATAGAAGTTGCAATAGCTGTACCCTTGCACAATACATTTGACTATCTTTGTGATTATCAAGTCAATATTGGCGCAAGAGTCAGTGTTCCTTTTGGCCGCAAAAAGGTTGTCGGCGTTGTTTTGGCAGAAAAAAATAAGAGTGATTATGACAATCTCCGTTCTGTCGAAGAGGTTCTTGACAAGGACGGAATCCTCTCGAAAGAGATACTCGATTTTTTGTTCTGGTCAGCTAACTATTATCACCATCCAATCGGCGAAGTCTTGCTCAGCGCCCTACCGAAAAACCTAAGACAGGGCAAACCAGCAGTAGTCAAAAAACTTACTGCCCATGAAAGAGAGCTAACGCCATGCAATTTCGAAACCACGAAGGAACAAAAAACAGCAATTGATGCAGTCATAAAATCTCAAAACAGTTTTCATAGCTTTCTAATTCATGGAGTTACCGGGAGTGGCAAGACGGAGGTCTATCTAAGGGTCACCGAATCTCTACTCAAGAAAGGTAGACAAGTTCTCGTACTGGTGCCCGAGATTGGCCTAACACCTCAGATGATTTCACGTTTCGAGGAGAGGGTCGAGACTAAGGTTGTCTCTATCCATTCACAACTAAATGAAACGCAAAAGACCGACGCCTATTTGATGGCAAAAAATGCAGAGGCAGGGGTCATACTCGGAACGCGCTCGGCAATATTCACCCCAATTCCCAAGCTCGGTCTAGTCATAGTAGACGAAGAGCATGACGATTCGTTCAAACAGCGATCTGGTTTCCGTTATTCTGCCAGGGATCTTTGCTTCATGCGTGCAAAGTTTGCCAATATCCCGCTGCTTCTTGGTACAGCGACGCCTTCACTGGAAACACTCAAAAATGTGTTGGATGGCAAACTAACTAGGCTTGTATTAAGCTCACGCCCTGGTGCTGCGATTTTGCCAGAGATTAACCTGATAGATATGCGCGCCCAGTCTGCCGAAGCGCTCTCTCAACCTCTGGTTGCAAGAATGCGACACTATCTCGATGACAATAAACAGGTAATGTTATTTATCAACCGTCGCGGCTATGCGCCGGTTTTTTTCTGTACCGAATGTGATTGGCGTGCAGAATGTGACTCTTGCGACGCTGCTCTAATTTACCATCGCCACATCAATCGCCTCAAGTGTCATCATTGTGGATCTGAAAAATTGCCTGAACCCTCATGTCCCGCTTGTCATCAATCAACATTAAAGGTTCTTGGATATGGCACTGAGCGGTTAGAAGAGAACCTAGAATCCTACTTTCCAAACACCCCGGTGATCAGGATAGATAGGGACACAACAAGAAGAAAAAAAGCCTTTGCAGGTCACTTGGAACAAATCCATTCAGGCAAGCCTTGTATTTTAGTCGGCACTCAAATGCTGGCCAAGGGTCATGATTTTTCTGAGCTCGCCTTTGTCGGCGTATTGGATGTAGATGTCGGCCTCATGTCGTTAGACTTTCGAGCTACGGAAAATATAGCACAACTCCTGATTCAAGTATCTGGTCGTGCCGGCAGAAGAAAAGATAGCGGCGAAGTTGCAATCCAAACACGCTACCCAAACCACCCAATATTCAGTCATATCAAAAAATCTGCATACAGCAAATATGCCGGAACTTTACTAAAAGAGAGGGAGGAGGCACAGTTGCCGCCCTACGCTCATCAAGCCTTGATTTGCGCTAATTCTAAAAATAAACAGAGTGCGGAGCAGTTCCTAAACGGGGTTTTGATGCTACTTAATAGTATTGATATGGATTCAGTTGAGATCTGGGGACCGGTACCAGGAGTCATAGAGAAAAAGTCAAACTATTACTACTACAATTTATACCTTCAGTCAACCAACAGGAAGGATCTTCACCGTCTACTCAAGACCTTCTATTTAAATATCGACACTCTCAAGACAAGTAAGTCTGTTCGTTGGTATTTGGATGTCGACCCTATTGAGTGAGACAATACTTAATATAGTCTAGAGCCAGCACTAATCTAGTTTGGCTTGCCTAGTGCATGCCTTTGAAAGAAAGACTTAAGCATAGGCGTATCATCGATAATATTCATGCCTATCCCTCTAAGCCAACGAACTGGTTCGATGTTTTCTTTGTAAATCCAATTCAGGCCGGTCATAGTCTTGGCCATCAATTCATTGTCCAATCTACGCGCCCTTGCGTAGCTTCTTAAAACTGAATAATCTCCTAAGGTCTTGTCGGGGTAGCTGGAAAGCTGCAAGTTAAGTTCCCTACAATCAGCAAAACCTAGGTTCACCCCTTGCCCTGCCAGGGGATGAATATTGTGTGCGGCGTCACCAATTAGAGCTAGGCTTGGTAAAACATAAGATTTTGAACTTCTCTCAATAAGAGGGAAAGATTGCCTTTGATTTTGCAGTGAAAAAACTCCAAAACGATACTCGACCGCCTCAGCCAGTGCCTTTTCAAATTCTGCATCTTCTAGGGTGATGAGTTTTTCTGCCAGTTTATTTTCGCATGACCAGACAATAGACGCCTGGTTGTCAGATAACGGTAACAGAGCAACAATACTGTCGGACAAAAAACGCTGCCATGTGGTATCTTCAAAGGACTTTTCACTAGCGATATTGGCGATAATTGCTTTTTGCTCATAGTCATTCTCGCTAATCTCGATTTCACAGATCTGTCTTACCTTTGAGCGTGATCCGTCGGCACCGACTAGTAGCTTGCATGTTAATTTATCTTTATCGCCTAGTAATAATTCGTAACCATTTTTCATCTTTAATAGGTTACTGAGCTTTGCCGAAATAAAATCAATCTTTGATTGATCAATTGCACCAAAAAGCGCAGACTGGATTAGGTCGTTCTCGACAATAAATCCAAGTTGCTCTAGATTTTCATCCTGTGCATGAAAGTTTAGATGGCCATGCGAATTTTGATCCCATACCTTGGTAGCAATAAAGGGCCGTTTTCTGCTGATATCATCCCACACATTTAGCGAGTCCAAGTAACTCTTGGAAGTCGGAGTAATCGCGCTTACTCTAGAATGAAAGTTCTTGTCAACATTAGGATTGCTATTGCCGGGTTCAACAATTGCAATAGAGCAGTTATTTTTTTGTGAGAACTCCAAGGCAAATGCTAGCCCGACCATGCCGCCACCAATTACGATAACATCGTAGTCCTTCATTTATCCTTCTCCGGCGATCGTCATTTCACTAATCAATGTAGCACCAACTTTGATATTGCTTCTCGGATCGATGTCGTCACCGACATGGACTACATTAGCGAGCATATGTTTTAAATTACCAGCAATTGTGATCCCTGACACCGGATACTTTATCTCCCCACTCTCAACCCAAAAACCGCTAGCGCCACGCGAATAGTCGCCAGTTGTCATATTGACTCCGTGACCCATTAAGTCGGTAACGATAAGCCCTCTGTCCATATCTTTAATTAACTCTTTGAATCCGCCACTGTAATTGGGACTAATACAGCAGTTGCTTACACCGCCAGCGTTGGCGGTTGATTCTAGTCCTAACTGGTTAGCTGAATATTGACCCATTATGTAGCTTGAAACCTTGCCATCCTCAACAAAAAACTGTTTTCTCTTTTTTACGCCGTCCTGGTCGAAGGACCTCGCTCCAATCGTTTTTACCTGTAGAGGGTTCTCGAAAACGCTAATCGTTTCTGGTAGCACCTTATGCCCCTGGGATTCTAATAGAAAAGAAGTTTTTTTGTACTGTCTAGAGCCGCTAAGCGCTCCAAGCAACTGCGAAAATAGTCCTGTAGACTGCCTTGGAGTAAACAGTATTGGGCATTTTTGTGGTCTTAAGTTTTGCGAGCCGAGCTTCTGTTGGGCTAATCTTGCCGCCTCCATGCCGACTTGTTTTGCAGGGGAAAGTTCTCCAGCATCAAGTGCAACTGAATATTCATAAGCCGTCTGCATCTCTCTTTCCCTCTTGGCAATCAAAGAGCAATGAAGTGAATGTTTGGTGTTTTTCGCTCTAGCAACTAAACCGTTCGAATTTGCGTAGATGCTTTCGCCCTCAAAACTTGAAATTTCTGCGCCGTCAGAATTATCTATCTCCGGCTGTTGAAGCGCTGCCTCTTCGCACTCTTTTGCAATATCGATGCTATGTTTGGCATCTAAATCCCAGAAATGGTAGAGATCCAACTCTGGCACCTCCCAAGCCAATCTCTCTTTTGGTGCCAACCCATTGAATGGATCCTCTTGGGTATACTTTGCAATCAGACAGGATGACTCAATTGCCCTAATTAAACTCTCCTTTCCTAAGTCCGCGCTTGATGCGTGACCTTTCTTCTTGCCAATATAAACGTTAACATTAAAACTTGTATCGAGGTGATACTGTAAGGTTTCAACTTCTGAAAGCCTGACTTTCGTGGAAACCCCTGAACTTTTGCCAAGTGAAACTTCGTAGTCAGTTATTTTCTGCTTTTTCAGTAATTCTATTGCAAGTTGTGTTGTATTTTCAAGAGAGCTCATGAGACCAAATTATACTAATAATAAAAATACTCTTGTGTTCATCGGAACAATCTTGGCATCAAGAATATTTGACTTAATTTGTCGCAGAGCGAGAATCAACAATCTCTTGAGCGCGCTGAACTTCAATCAAATGTATTCTCCGAGAGTCGGTCTTCAAAACTTTAAAGTGAAAGCCCTGCAGGCTAATCTCGCTCATTTGTTCGGGCATATAGGTGAAACCTGAGATAACCAGTCCTGCAACAGTATCAGAGTCTTCAGCTGAAATTGACACATCGAAATACTCATTAAACTCAGCTATGGGGGTATTTGCTTGAAGTAAATATCGGCCATCTCCAAAGTCAATAATATTGTCCTCTTCCTGGTCGTGTTCATCTTCTATCTCGCCTACAATTTGCTCAAGCACATCTTCTAATGTCACTAGTCCAGCGATCTCTCCGTACTCATCTAAAACAATAGCCATGTGAGATTTGCTTTGCTGGAATTCCCTCAATAGCTCACCTAAGGGCTTGCTTTCTGGGACAGAGAGTGCGTCTCGAAGATATTCACGGTAGTTAAACTCATCCTCTTCATCTCTGGCGAAATGAGCGAGCAAGTCTTTCGCCAAGACAAGACCTAAAACGGTATCGCTCTCTTGATTATGGATTGGGAATCGTGAGTGGTACGAGCTTACCATGATCTTAAGTAACTCGCTTGTTGAAGCCTCAGAACTAATCATGATCATTTTTGATTTTGGTACCATAACGTCACGCACCTTTAAGCTCTCGAACTGCATCGCTCCTTCAATTACTGAACGGCTATAGGGGTCAATAACGAGATTGTCTTCGGCCTCTTCTAGGGCTCTCATTAGTTGTGCTCGGGGTTTTAGTGTTTGGTTAAAAAGCTTGCTGATTAGTCTTTGAAGTAAGGACTTACTCGGAGGTTTTTCTTCGCTCATTAATGTATAAGTTGTATTGTAGAGGGTCTATTTTACCCTGAATTGGATTTTTTTACATTGCGCATAGCTTTACCCTTCGCAGCGCGTTCTTTTCGTACTTTTTTAGGGTCAGCGATAAGGGGTCGATAGATCTCAACGCGATCTTTTTCTCGCAAAACTGTATCAAGTGTGGTAAATTTCGAAAAAATGCCCACCCTATCTTTCGTAAGGTCGATTTGTTTGTATCTATCTAAAATACCTGAAGCCTCAATAGCCCCCTGTACGGTTATGCCTTCCTCCACTTCAAGGATAAGCAAGGTCTGCCTTTCGGGCAGTGCATAGGCGACTTCAACTATCATAAATATCACTCATTCTTTGTGCATCAGCAAAATCAAGCGAG
>UINC01001481.1_pt1 | contig 21078 bp, 18 predicted proteins | sample 5385821 | NCBI WGS metagenome assembly UINC01 (sample SAMEA4666929, study PRJEB26691) | marine metagenome | isolation source: Pacific Ocean | place: Pacific Ocean | collected 2011-10-13 | reverse complement strand
CGTTCTGTTGGTAACTGGGTGGTTTGGTGAGTAACGGTGGGCTCCTCGAGAAGGCCGCGGAGCAGCAGCAGGCTCAGGTCTTGGTAGCCGAGCAGACTAGCACCTCACCGCTGGAGCCGAGTCAGGTCGGAGCGAGTAAGATAGCAACCACCATCCTCCTGTACGGGCTCGTCCCGATATTCATCGTCATGTGGTTCGGCGTGTACCTCGACTTCATTCCCCTCTTGGCTCCCATGGCGGTCATTGCCTCCTTCGCAGCCGTTTGGTGGAAACTGGATGTCGGACTCCCCGCCTTCGCTAACGGCCCAGGCGTCAATGCAGCGCTTGCCGGGATTGTCGCGGGGTCATACCTGGTCCTACTGGCAACCCCGCTCATCTTGGGAGTTGTCCTCGAGGGGGACCTCTCCATGGGAGAAGTCGAGTTCAGCGATGACGGTGAGCAGATCACCGTGAAGCTCAGGCAGAACACCATAACGAGCAGGGATATCGATGCCACAGTCTCCATCGAGCAGTCCGGCACCGTTGTTTGGACGGGCACCGAGTCGTTCTCAATCAGCCAGAGCGATGGTCGTGGCGACTACGGGTCCTTCATTCTGGATGTCCGCGACTTTTACGCGGAGAACGCACTGCCCAACTCCCCGTACTCCATGACCGTCTCAGTCGACGGCCAGGAAATGACCAGGGAATTGGACTCGACCACCCTCTCTCGTACTGTAACCGAGGTGGAGGGTGCCACCGCTGGCGTAGTCAAGAAGGACGCCGACAGGTGCAGCGGCGACGCGGATAACTGCCTAGTCGGTGTCGTCCTTACTGGGTGGGCGGGCCTCGGGGCGGGCGCCGACAGGCCCGGAGGGCTGCCATTCGCTGATTTCACCGTCGACGCGGTCCTGATGGAGGGAAATGACGTCGCAGTCAGGTACCCCACGATAACAGTGGTGAACACTCAAGCGAGTTGGGACTCCAACAACGACGAGTTCGGCTCTGGTACTGCCATAGTGGGGGATTTTGGATCAGAGTTCCCCCTGGACGGCTCGGTAGCCGAGGCCAGCTTCGGCGACCGCAGCTACGTCCCGAAGGAGGATTTCGACTCCACAGGGGACTACGGCTGCTACTCCTTCACGATAGAGGTCTCTCAAGCTGGGGGATCGATGCTTTCCCATACCTCGTACTACGATTACAGCAGCAGCGGCTCCAACGACATCTGGTCCGAGGTCTCCAGCTGCTGATGATCAGTCATTGATGCTCGAGAGGAACCTCCGCATCCTCTCGGTCTTCGGGTCGTCGATTATCGAAGACGGGCCTTCCTCGGCGACCACGCCCTCGTCCAAGTAGATCACACGGTCCGCCACGTCTCTGGCGAAGCCTATCTCGTGCGTCACCACCACCATCGTCATCCCTTCGTCTGCAAGGCCTCGGATGGTCTCCAGGACCGAGCCGATGAGCTCGGGGTCCAGAGCGCTGGTAGGCTCGTCAAACAGCATCACCTCCGGCTTCATCGCCAAGGCGCGTGCTATGGCGACCCTCTGCTTCTGCCCTCCGGAGAGGTTCCCTGGGTAAGCGTCTATCCTGTCGAGCATGTCCACCCTATCAAGCACCTTCCTGGCCACTTCGTTCGCCTCCTCCCTGCTCATCCTTCTGACGTGTATCAGGCCTAGGGTGATGTTGTCGAGCACCTTGAGGTGCGCGAACAGCTCGAACGACTGGAACACCATCCCGATTCTGGATCTCACTTCGTTGATGCCCGCCGCCGGGGTGTTGATCTGCTCGCCCTTCAGGCGAACGACCCCCTTAGTGGGTTCAATGAGGCGGTTGATGCAGCGCAGCACGGTGGACTTGCCGCTCCCCGAGGAGCCGATGATGGCCACCGACTCGCCCTCATTCACATCGAAGGATATTCCGCGAACAGCGTGGACCCCGCCAGGGTAAGTCTTCTCCATGTCCTTTACGCTGAGGATCGCCTCGGGCATTCATGCACCCCCTATTCCAAGTCCGGGTATCCTAGTCTTGTTTTCCAGATGTCTGAGAATTAGTGCCAGCGTCCATGTGACGATGAAGTAGGAGATCATGACCATGCCCCATGTCCAGAAGATCTGGAAGGTCACGGCGATAATCAGCTTGCCCTGTCTAGTCAGCTCCGCATATCCGATGACCATCGCCAGCGAGGAATTGAGGACCAGATTGACCATCTCGTTGCCCAAGGGCGGGATGCATATCCTGATCGCCTGTGGCATGATGACGAGTTTCATCGTCTGCATGTAGTTCAGCCCGATACTCCTACCTGCTTCCATCTGCCCAGAGGGTATGGCAGCGATGGCCCCCCTGATGGTCTCACACTGGTATGCCCCTGAGTTCAGGCCCAGTGCGAAGATAGCGCTGATATAGGCTCTGTCGGCGAGTATCCCGTCTCTCAGGAAGCTAGAGATTGGGTCGTCCTGCCCCTCAAGCATCAGCAGTCCGGGCTCCTGAATCAGTTTTCCCAGTTGGAGTCCGAAGTGGATGAACATGAACTGGACGATCAGGGGGGTGTTGCGGAAGAAGTCGGTGTAGAGTGTGGCAATCGAGTTAAGCGGCCTTACGCCCCAGGGATTCAGGGAGATTTTCCTGCCACTGGTGATGGCAGCAACGAACGACGCGGTTCCCACGAGTACAAGTAGAGCGGACTCCTCGTTGGCACCTATTCCTCGCATGAGGTTGAACTCGACAATTTTTTGGAAGAATATTATCAAAGTCAGAAGGACGACAAGGGTGCAAGGAACCGTTTTATCACCATTAAGCCATCCTTTTTTGGCTCCGAGGATGTATGCAGCATTGGTCGCAGTCACGAACAGGAAAACATCTAGATCATGAACAATATTTGTCCCAGAAATTTTTGCCAGCCAGAATATGATGATGCCGTACAGGCCCTCGTAGATGGCGAAGAATAAGGCCAAGTTCCTCTCGTCCGCCTTGCCGATTAACGTAAACACCTCCGGTCTTCCGAGGAAATATGTAACAGAGGCAAGCAAAAGGAGGGTGACAAGTATGGTTAGGCTGAAGACAAACTCACTGCCTGTCATTAGCAGGTCCACCAGCGAGTCTTCGCCTGACAGTGGGTACCCCCCTGCCACGAAAACGAGCGTAATCGCGATGGGGGGGATGATCGGCAGCGACACCTCCTTGGCGGAGAATTCGCCATTGAAGGGCAGGAACGTCAGCCCCAACAGCACCAACGCTATCCCCAGCAGGATGTATGCAAAGGCACCAGAGTCGCCCACAGGCACGTAGATGCGTTCCCAGCCAAGCAGGTTGAGGGCCCAGACATCACCCAAAATGAGGAGAAGGGCTCCAATCCCGGCTAGCATCATCGCCAGTCCGAACAATTTGACGGCAGGGGCGTTGATGGGCCTCGTCGCGGCAATCTCAGCGGACTTGGCACGCAATGACGCTATGTTCGTGGTCAATCGTCCGAGTGAAAGTGCGTTGGCCAATATCACAAATGGAATGGCCAACTGGTACCGGTTAGACTGTGCAATGTTCTTCAGAGTGGTCGGGGAGGTCTTCAACATCGAGAGTATTACCCCAATGGTGAATCCCATCGCAATTCCGAACAGTACGATCTTGATGGTGGCCACCAGCCCGTCCATCAGCATCCCCTTGGAGTAGTCGACGAACTGCCCGAAGTCGCCAAAGTCGATTATTTGGAATCCAACTGCCTCTTCTTCGCCGGAGTTATCGGTCCACAATACCGAACCCCCGTCAGCGACAGCAATCCCCTTGAAATTGTCAATCATTGCCACGCCGTTGAAATTGGTATCGTTTGCGACCGGGAGCATCTGCTTGCTGACTATGTTCCCCCCGTCCTTGCTCAGAGACAGATACCCATTTGGTCCGGTGAAGAGAATCTTGTAGGTCGAGAGAACCTCCATGGAGTTCAACTCCACCCCTAGGGAGGTGCTTCTTCCGTGCGACTCGATTTCAACTAGGCTCCAGACGAAGCCTACTGTGACGCTGCCCTCCCTTGATGACCTCAGGATGTGCCCCTCGTCAGTAATGGCGTAAGCGCGAATGGCGCTGAAGTAGTCGATGGAGACTATGCTCTTCGAACTTACTTGGCCTGGTGCGTCCCTGTAGTCCCACACCACTCCTCCGTCCGTGGATGCGAGGATCGTTCCGCTGTTCCCAGAGATGAGGCCGTTTTCCGAATCCAGGAAGGAGACGCTGAGAAGATCGTGCTCCACTCCGATGGAACGGTCCTGCCAGGCGTTGCCATCGTACTGCCAGATCGCACCAGCAGGACCCACAGCGACTAGCGATCCGTTACTTGTCAGAGCGATGCTCGAGACGTCCATCTGCGCTGGGATAGAGACGTCTTCCCAGGCCCCGCCCCCTTCCTTCATCAGCAGGACCGTACCGTCCCCCCCTGCCACTGCGAGGGCCCCGAAGGCAGAGTCGGAGGCGATTAGGTCCGAGCTGGTAGGCGAGTCGAAGGACTGCCAAGTCACCCCCCCATCGCCGCTGCTCAGCATCGTGCCGTTGGTGCCGAAGGCCCAGAGCATGTCTACGTGGGCCTCTGCAGTCAGTAGGTCCGATTCCGTGCCACTCTCCATCTCGGCCCACCCGCTCTTTAACGACTGCGCAGCCGCGCTGCTCGTGGCTAGTATGAGTGCAAGGAGGGCCAGGGATACGACCCACTCGACTCGCCTGGGAACAGCACGATACCGCTCCTGATGGGTCCCGGTCGACATTTCCCTCCGCTAGTCGTTGGCCTCTGAGGATATAGTCTAGACGACCTCCAATCGCAATCGAAATCTGCTGGTTCGCCATTGGGAATGTTCATCGTGGAACTCTCACTGATGCGCAGCATGGGCGAGGTGCTCTACCGTGGTAAGGTCAAGCAGGTCTGGAGCACTGACGACCCCGATGTCATCGAATTCAGGTACACTGACCAGATTTCGGTCTTCGACCAGGTGATACCCAGCCTGATTCCGAGGAAGGGCGAGTCACTCAATAGGGCGTCATGCCACTGGTTCGGACTGGTCGAGCAAGAGGGAATATGCCAGACTCATGTCATCGAGATGAGCGCCCCAGATAGGATTCTGGCTAGGAGGTTCGATGTCATCAGGGAGCCCGGCGCCATTCCGAAGGACGCGCAGAACTTCTTCGTCCCCCTCGAGGTGATTTGCAGGCACTATCTGGCTGGCACGGCGTGGCGACGCTACCAACGTGGGGAGGTGTCCGCCGAGGAATTAGGATTTGAGGCGGGAGCAGAACTCTCCGCAGGTGTCAAGCTACCAGAACCCTTCCTCGAGGTTTCCACCAAGTTCGAGGCGTTCGATCGCAACCTCGACCGAGCAGAGGCGCTAGAGATCTCCAACTTGGAGCCCGAGGAGCTTGATGCTATTCTCAGCATTGTGCTGGAGGTGGATGGGGTGATTGAGCGAGAGACCTCCAAACGGGGCCTCATTCACGTAGACGGGAAGAAGGAGTTCGCATTGGGCCCGGGCAGGATCCCGATACTGATTGACTCCTTCGGAACCCTCGACGAGGACCGGTGGTGGGATGCCGAGTCCTACGCCAACGGCGAGATCGTCCAACTCTCGAAGGAGTCAGTGAGACAGCACTACATCGAGACCGGCCACCACGCAGATCTCTACGAGGCCAGACAGTCCGGGACCCCCGAGCCCCCAATCCCCGCCCTTCCCATGGAGATCATATCGAGCACCGCCGAGCTCTACGCCTCCATGTTCGAGCGCCTGACTGGAGAGGCACTCTGAGGGACTGTAATGGGCACGCACGAGTACGAGGACGACCCGAGGAACGCAGACGTCCTCATATCGATCAACGGCGAACTGTTTCCCAGAGGCGATGCCAAGGTCTCAGTATTCGACTCGGGCTTCCTGCTCGGCGACGGGGTCTGGGAGTCCTTCAGGCTCCATAACGGTATGTTGGCGTTCCTGGACGAACACTTGGACAGGTTGTTCCACGGCGCAGACGTACTCTCCATGGATCCGGGCAGGTCCAAGGAGGAGATAGCGGATGAGATCCTGAGAGTCGTACAGGCCAATGGCATGCATGACGAGGTCCATTTGCGACTAATCCTCTCGAGGGGATTGAAGCCAACCCCCTACCAAGCACCATGGGCAATATCCAGCCCCCCCACCATGGTGATCATTCCAGAGTACAAGAAGGCCAACCCGCAACGTGCCGTGGACGGAATCAGCCTCGTGACCGTCGATATCAGGAGAGGTGGCCCGGAGATCCAGGATCCCCGGATTAACAGCCTGTCCAAGCACAATTGCATCGCCGCATGCATAGACGCAGCCTCGAAGGGCGGAGACGAGGGCTTGATGCTCGACCCACACGGATTCGTCTCGACCTGCAACTCGACTCACTTCTTCTTGGTCAAGGACGGCGAGGTGTGGACCTCGACCGGGGAGTTCTGCTTGGACGGGATAACCCGCAGGAAGGTCCTCGGACTATGTCGGGCCAACGGAATCCCCTCCTTTGAGCGCAACTTCGGTATCGCGGACGTCCGTTCCGCGGACGAGGCCTTCGTCACGGGCACCTTCGCCGGCCTGACCCCGGTGGTGTCATTCGACGGTGGGCCCATGAGTGATGGCAGGAGGGGGCCTTTGTGCGAGCGCCTGCAGGGCTTGTACATCGATCTAGTCGAGGAGGAATGCGATGGCTGAGGGAACGAGGGTCGCAATGTGGTCTGGACCTCGAAACATTTCCACGGCGATGATGTACTCATTCGACAACAGGCCAGACTGCTTTGCCACAGACGAGCCGCTATACGCGAACTATCTTCTCTCCACCAAGACGGCCCACCCCGACGCTGACGAGGTCATCGATCATTACGAGACCGATCTGAAATCCATAATCAGCCACCTGACTGGCCCCATCCCTGATGACATGCCGGTCTGGTACCAGAAGCACATGTCCCATCACGTGGCGGAGGACGCGGACCTCGATTGGCTGGACGGCCTGACGAATTGCTTCCTCATCCGCGACCCTAGGGAGGTACTGCTATCGCTCTCGAACGTTACTGACGTCGTCAACCTGAGGGTCATGGGGCTGCCCCAGCAAGTGCGGATTCTGAGTCATGTGGTCAAGACTACCGGGAAAGAGCCCCCCATCATAGATGCGCGTGATGCTCTGGAGGATCCCGTGGGAATGCTGTCAGCGCTATGTGCCTGCCTCGAAATTGAGTACATGGACGAGATGGTCTCGTGGGACCCCGGACCGAGGGATTGCGATGGAATCTGGGCGAAGCATTGGTATGCCTCGGTCTGGAAATCCGCTGGGTTCTCCCCCTACACGCCCCGAGAAGGCCAGTTGAGCCCAGAGCACGACAGCGTCCTCGAAGAGGCAATGCCCCTGTACGACGAGATGTGGAGCAGGAGGCTCGGGGCTTAGGAGTGCCGACGCATCAGCAATCCACATCCCCTCCTCTCGGCTGACCTCAGAATCACAAGAAGGTGCCTGAAGGCGTCTTGGACCCCTCCATCGTGCGGCTCTTCGGAAGCCACTGACCAAGCGCCGCGCTCGACTTCCTTCTTGAGCTCGAGGACCTCGCCGACACCGATCCACCCGAGTAGCTCTATCCCCCCTGCCCCGTTGCTGAATCCCGGTTCACCTAGGGATGTCTCACACAGTCCCCGACCCAGTTTCTCCAGCAGCCGATGCAAACCGCGCGAGTCGTCCCCCTCCTTCGTGTGTGCGAATAGGTACTCTATCGCATTCCCGTCCTCGCTGGGGAACCTCCCAAGTCGCTCCCGCGAATGCCCCGAATCGAGCGGACTTGGCGCCCGTCCCCCCTCCTGCCACTCCATCAGGGACAGCATGAGCATGGTCGCCGGGTCCACGGGAGACCCAACTCCCTCAATCAGAGCAGGAAGCCCCGGAATCCTTCCTACTAGGCCAATCAGATCCTCATGATCCCCGCTCATTGAGGACTTTATCGCTGTAATGAGCTTCAGTGGATTACCCCTCATAGGGTCGAAAGTGTGGAATGGAGGTGGAGGAACGTACCTTCCCAAGGACGCGCCCCCTCATTCCCTGTTGAGGATCCTTCTCAGCCTCATCTCGAACTCGTCGATCTCCTCTTCCTCCGAGCCCTGATCCAGTCCGACGCCCTCTTCGGAATCGGGGGGCCCGGCCCCGGATTCTTCCTCAGTCCCCCCCTCGCCGGTGTCCTCCAACGTGTCCTTGGGCCCATCGCGCGTCTGAGCCACCTTCTCTTCCATCGCGGCCCGAGTGATGGCCATGAGCCTCTCGCGTTCCCTGTAGTTGCTGACCATCCAAGCGAGTCCAGCGTAGACCCCAATCACTAGGAGGGCAGCTAGGGCCCCGGTATCCCTGTCGTCGAGACCCTGGTCGATGACGGATGCCCCACTGAGCACTATCCTAGCCTCGTCATCCTCGGGGTCCGAGTCAATGTCCCATGGGAACGCGCAGTTGATCCTAACGACAGCCTCGGTCCCATCGGCCACGTCCGGCCTGTCTATGCTGGGGGTGGGTACGTACACTTGTGACATGTCGATCACGTGTTCTGAGTAGTGATTCCCAGCACTGAGGGAAATGGTGCAGTCCGCGCCGGTCAGTAGGTTCTCGTTCACACGCTTGGTGAGGACCTTGATCTTCTGATTGGTGCCCTGCCCCTCCAGCTCCAAGCCTACTAGGCCGACGTTCCAATCGCTCCTCCTGATGTCGAAGGTCCTGTGGGCGCTGTCCACTTCCCTGCCTTTGACATCGAGCAGCCTGATGGTGAGGGTCCTCTTTCCGGGATCTGGCTGCCAGTCTTCCGCACTCAGGTTGATCGACCCCATCGAGTCGTTCGCCGCGAGGGAGCCCGAGAACGAGTCCAACACCGATCCCTTGTCACCGACCAAGAGCACCGTGAAACCGAATTGCTCGCTACCGTTTCCAATTGAGCATGTGGGGACGACGTTGGGCATGTTCCCGTCGATTGAGCAAAGCACGGGCCTCTCATTCGCCTCAAAGGCATCCAACACGTAAGGCAGGGTCGTGACTTGGTTGACGGTAATCTCGCCCGAACCACTCGATTCGACGGGAAGCAGCCATCCCATCTGACTCCATGTGAGGGATCCAGCACGCGAGTCCACCACTGAGGACGATGAGTCCGTTCCGTGAATCTCGATGATGGCCTCGTCCCCCTCGAGGGCAGTTATGAAGGGGGAACTCGCCCATGAGTGGGATGCTTGCAAGGTGTTGAGTATCTTCTCCTGTTGGTTGCCTGCGGGGTCCTGAGCGAGGATTCTGATCGTCTTCACATCGCCCTCCCAGTTTTCCGAAGGGATGACTTCGATTGGAACGCCCCTGACTTCTCCGACACCGAGAACTACTTCGGTGCCGCCGGCAACGGTCCAACCGTCGGGCAGGCTCAGCACCTGCAGCGAGATCGTTGTGGGTGCGTTTCCGAGGTTCTGCACAGTCACCTGGGGGTGCCCTCCATCTCCTGAGATGACCCAGGCCCCCTCTCCTTCCATGGCGAAGTCGTGGGTGATGGCTACTCTCAGGGGAAGCGTGATTTCGGCAAGGCCGCTGGCATCTCCCTCCCTAACCCTGACGTGGAGCTCAACTGACCTGCCGTGCATGGCTGAATCAGGTGGTGTGATGTTCAGTGGCAGGGGGCTTGTGCCTCCGGGCGATATGATCGACAGGTCTCCTAGCACTTCGATATCCCATCCGTTCTCCCCCGTCACGTACACGGAAGTGAAGGGTTGGCTCGGTGAGTTGCCCATTTGCACCAGAGTCAACTCGATCTGAGATCCCTCCGGATCGATTTCGAGGTCAGCGTCATTGGCGACCACACTCCATTTGGGGACATGGGTCACTTCCAAGGAGAAGGAGAATTCCATGACGACTTCGTCGCGCGCGGTCGCCGTCACCGTAACCGACATGACAGAACCGTTCCATGCTTCGGAGGATACGGAAGCTGTGACGTTAAGATCGGCCGACTGGTTGACGCCCACGTCAACCACGGAACCACCGGAGGCGAGCCACCCCTGTGAGCCGTCACCGGTTGACCTGAGAACCTCTATTTGGACATCTAGGGCGAGGTCGTCTGCCATGTTGCCGGTGTTTGTCGCGTTGATCGGAATCGTGAGGGACCGTCCCGGCGGCACCATGAAAGTCGCCTCGTCCGCGGGTTTCTCGTCAACCGTGGCAATGATGTCCCAGCGATGGTCCTGCCTGACCTCGAACTCCACTAACTCGGAGTCAGTGACGCTTTCATTTCCCGTGGAGGTCATCGTGAACCGAACGCCGATAGGGACTCTGGCCGGAGTGGCGTCGGGGAAAGTGATACTGAGGGGCACGGTCTGGAGGCTACCGGCACCCAGGGAAGTCGGATTGCTGGAGAATGAGGCCTCCACGCCGGGATCGGAGGTGATGTTGCCGTCAAGCCGGACGGAATATGAGAGGACGTACGAATCCTGACCATTTCCGAGGTTCTCCAGTCTGAGTATCGCCAAGGCAGGCTCATCGACGCCGACAACGAACGGCTGTGTGGTCGGAGAGGTAACCAACAGGCCGGCCCGGTGGATTTGCATGACCTCGAGCGAGAGCCTCAATGAGAATGCGGAGCCCGATGAGGCTATGTCTCCGAATGCGTGGAAGGCTGGGGGTGCATTCGCAGGTAAGTCCAGTGATATCGAGCCCGAAGCCCTCGTTCCGGGGTCCCCTGAGAGAGTGACGGCATCTCCAGCAATGGACAGTTGCCCACCGCCTTCCCAAGACCAGCCGATGATTCCCATTCCAGCCTCGGAAAGAGACCAAGTCAGGTTGCCAGATTCTGTGGGCAGGTCGGCAGTGACGTTCCAAACGAGTCCGTCAGCGGGGACCGACCTCTGATGTGAGGGATTGACAACGGTGCCCGTAGCGACGAACACCAAAGATACCTCACTGCACTCTTGCTCTTCACCCGCTCCCACGCACATCGTCAGCGGGGTGCTCACGCTATCGCCGTGGCCGGCTTCGGAGGGGACTTGGAGCCTCGCAGTCATCTCCCTTTGCTCATCCGGACCCAGAGTTAGTGCGCTGACCTCGCTACCATCAGAGTCGTACATCCTCAGATCGGAGCCCCAGTCGGTGCCGTCCCAAGAAATGGTAATCTGGGCCTCGGCTGCGTTGCCTACGTTCTCGACAACCAGCCAGGCCGGCGCGTCATCACCGATTAGCCCGTATCCCGTGCTGATCGACGTGCCGTCCGGGCCCCTGATGGATAGTCCCCGCGTCCTGTTAGCCTCCACGGGTAGGGTTGACGTTACGCTGACACTGGGATCATCATCGAGCGAAATTGTAAGTCTGAGGTGACCGGAGTCTGATCCTAGGGCGCTTTCGGGTGCGTTGACTCTGAGCGTTGGGGCCCAAACTCCGTCGGCGTCGATTTCGACGCCGCTGATGCCACCAGGGGTCTCATCGACCCAATTCCAGTCGGCAGGGAGGTTGGAGTCGTCCACTGCGAGGCTCCAGACGCCTGACAGCCTCCCGGTTGACCTGATGTTCACCGAGGCGACCTCACTGCTCCCCGGGTCCACCCTCAACGGATCGGTCGGCATTTCGAAGGAGGCGTTGTAAGGGGGGACGATCGAGAGCGTCTTGGCCTGCATGTCGTTGTCGAATCTGGTCTGTGTCAGGTTCCTGTACGGGTCGAGGACCAATTCGAAGGAATGGTCTCCGAGCTCGCCGCTCCACTCGACGCTGAACGACGCAAACGATCCCGAGCCACTTGGGTCGACCGGTTCGAGGTTGGAGATGCCTTGCCTGGCAATCTCCATGCCGTCAGCGTAGAGCACCGCATCCGTGACGCCGTCCGTGTCGGACGTCCCAGCATTTTCTAGGAATGCCGTGACAGTGACCTCCTCGCTAGGGTCAGGGGCACTAGGGTTGAACTCGATGCCTCTCCCGTCCGTCAGCGGCCTCACGTCTGGTCTAGCTACTGAGACAGCCATGCTTCCGACAATTAGGTCGAGCGTCGCGTCACCATCTATGTCGGCCAGCGATGGCGACGCCCAGGTCCTGTGATCCAGTTCCAGCTCGTCCGACCAAGCCGCGTTGACTCCCGAAGACGTACCTGAGGTCCCGTCGAAGGCCCAGAGCGAGCGTCCGAAGACTACGAGGAGTTCGGGCTCACCCTCGCCGTCTATGTCCATCCATGAGGCAGCTGCGACGGCTATCTCGTCGTTCGGCGTGCCGCTGCTCTGCTCCAAGTCCCTGTTCCAGGCTTCATCGGGCGTACTGCCCTCGACGTCATGGCAGCCTGTCTGGCCATGCCGCGCCCCGGTCGTGCTCTGCCACCAGGTGACCCAACACACCCTGTCATGATCGCCATCGCCATCCGTGTCTATGGCCGTAGGCGGCGCATCAGCGAAGCCGTTGGATGCTTCAAAGCTCCAGAGCTCGTCACCACTGTCAATCTCGATCCCCCTGAACTCAGCGCCATCAACAGAGTTCGAGCCATCAGCGTCCGAGGGTATGGTGACGATCATCTCTGGGCCCGAGTCAGAGTCGAGATTCGCAATCACTGGACCGGGGAGCCTGACATGGGGCGAGTTCGTGTCCCCGTCTAGGTTGTCTAGTGAGAGCCCACCGTCCCAACTGGAGTCGCCCGACGAGGAGTCTATCTTCCATACCCACATGCCCCCGTTGTTCGCTTCGATAGTGGTGAGGAGCACGTATCCCGTGGAGTCATCGACTTGAGCGAACGCAGGGTCCGAGGGGTGGCTGCCCTTGTCCAAAGTCACCTCCCACAGGGTGCTGGGAGTGCCGTTCGCCTGGAGGGGGAAGGCCAATACTACGGGATCCTCTGACACTTCGTCGATAGCGGCGATGACAAGCTCTGCATCCCCGTCTAGGTCCAAATCGGCGAGTAGTGGTTGGGTCGTCGGCTTGTGCCCTCCGAGCAAGCTGTTGGTGTAAGGTCCCTCATTGCTGCTGATCATCAGCCCCTCGTCGCTCCACGTCCAGAGCAACTCTCCAGAGTGGCCACCTGAAGACCACCCCGTGACCGAACAGGACAGGCGAGGCGACCATGCATCGATGAAAAGGGTGCCAGCCGCATCGTAGACCACGATGATCTCGGGCTTACCATCGTCGTCCACGTCAACGATCACCGGTGCAGCCTTGACGGTCTCCGTCGAACCGAGATCGGCTTGCCAGGCCAGATCTGCGTCCTCGCCCTCGACGATCCTCAACATGCTGTGCTGCGATCCTGAGATGTCCGCAGTCTGAACGAGGACGGTGAACAGGGAGTTCTTGCCACATCGCTCATAAGCCCCTTCTTCTACAGTGATAGATTCTCCCAGATCCGCTATCGGAGTACCTAGGGAGTCGGTGCCAATAGAGTAAGACCCGTATATCCAGTTGACAGTTGGGTCGACGATAGACATCAGGCTGGAGGCATTAGAGGGTGAATCGAAGCCAGCACCCCCATCGGGGTCATGCGTGGGAGCGTCAGCAACTTTGGAGCCAGTTCTCCCGAACTGCGGCCAAGGCTGCCCCCCGTCAATCCACACCTCCTCTGTACCGCCATTCGTGTTCATGGTCTGGGGTTTGGCTTCGCTCAGGGACATTTCGTAATCAATCTGTGGCAGCATCGGCCCCAATGATATGGCTAGTAGGAGTGTGACAGCGACGATACAGATTTGCTTGTCGTGAACGCCTCTGAGCGAAGCAGCCGCTGCCATCACAATGGAAGATGCGATTCCGAGTCCACTTGAACATTCGCACCAAACGCACATTCAGACCTACGGTCTGACTGCGTCCCGAGTTCGCCGAGCCTATTCTCGCTCCGTTGTGCTTATACAGGGTGGGCCGGTCGCCGGGTCTCACGGACCTCTCCTCCAGAGGCATGGCCGATGAGGGACGGGAGGCGACTCCCACCTCCGTCCGGCTTCGGGAAGGCCCGCAACGGAAGGAATTGGAATGTACACCCTTGAGACAAGAGAGGACACCATCCGCATCCCTGCAGAGTACATCAGGAGGGGCCGCAGGCTAGAGGACCACATCGATGAACTTGCCCATGACGCCTTCGAGTGCCGCTTCGACGAGAATGAGAACTTCACCCTGCTGACCTTCGATCACGAGGCCGTTGGCAGAGGCAAGATCATCCACGGCGACGGCGCCATCTACCAGAACGTCCGCTTCAAAGCCCTGGTTTTCACCATGGAAAGCAACGAGGTCGTTGACGGTGCGGTCTCCGAGGTCTCTGAGTACGGCGCCTTCGTGCGAATCGGTCCTATGGAGGCTTTGCTCCACAAGTCCCAGATTTTAGACGAACCAATCCAGGTCAACCTCGGCATCAAGAGGATCGAGGGTTCGCAAAGTGGGAGGGCTCTAGAAGAGGGCTCGTTCGTTCGCTCTAGGATAGTATCCAAGTCAATCAATCACAATGACCCACGTTCCAGCAAGATTGGCCTGAACTGCAAGATGGATGGCCTAGGCTCCTTCGAGTGGATTGAGGAGGCCGATTGAATTGGTGAGGCAGCCTTTCGCCTGCGGCGAGTGCAACAGGATTCTACCCGATCCTGACAAGAAGTCCGAACCCCCCCAGTGTGCTCATTGCCCGAACGCTCCAGTGACTACGGACTGGCAGGGCCTTGTGGTGGTAATGCACCCTAAGAGATCAGAGGTCGCGACGCGGCTGAACATCACTCACCCCGGAAGCTACGCGCTGAAGGTCAACATTCGATGAGGTGGTTGAATGGAAGTCCTCGAAAGGAGAGAGAACCCGATGCTCGATCGTGTCGAGCTGCAATTCCGTTGGGATCACCCCAACTCCCCCACTCCGTCACTCACCCAGATTGTGGAAGCGACTACCAAGGCCGAACCCGGTTCTAAGAAGAACCTAGTTTTCGTCAAGAACGTCAACACTAGGTTCGGTATGGCTCGTACCTCCGGCATCGCCCTTGTGTATGGCTCTGAGGAATCCGCTTCCATAGAGCCGAGTTATGTGATTGAGCGCCACAAGTCTGTCACCAACCCCGAGCCAAAGGTTGCCGCAGAGTCACCCGAGCCCCCTGCCGAGGCTCCTGAAGAGCCCCCGGATTCCGATGAGGAAGGGGGTGATGAGTGATGGGGGAGGGACCGAATCCCAACGGTAAGCACTCGAAGTACGCGGTGGAGGATGGAGAACTGATCCGTAAGGGCGAGACTTGCCCCACCTGCGGCCCAGGTGTTTTCCTAGGAATCCACAGTGATCGGAAGGTTTGCGGGAAGTGCGGCCACACCGTCAACACACAATCCGACTAAGCAGAGTAATCGCTCCACTCGCCATCGTTCGTCATCACCCTGCCTTCGAGGATAGCAACCCCGATCCCCTCCCTGTACGCGGTGAAGACGCGACCCTCCGAGAGCCTCCCGTCATGCCTCCATCCAGTCCACCTCCACTCTCTCCCATCGTATTGGGCATCGAGAACCGGACCACTCGTTTCGAGCACCTCCGGCCTTTCGCCAATATTCTCGAGGAGCCCGATTGTGCCTCCGTGCAACATTAACAGCCAACCCCCGCCCTCCGCATAGATTGCATTCGAGAGCTTGTCACCCAACTCGAGCACCCTCGAGCTCAGCAATGATCCGTCACTCGGATCCAGAACGGCTACCCCGCCCGCCTGGGACCAAACCACTATTCCTTCTGGGGACTCGACGATGGAAACCAGCAGGTCTTGCACCCCAATGTCCGATATCTCGGACCACACTGGATATTGAGCCCGCCAGATCTCCCTTGCCTCCGAGTCGATCATGTAGATCCCCCCCCCTAAGGTCGAGAAGACGATGTTCCCTCCCACGCTGCCAATGGCCATGGGTTCGGCGTCCAGAATCCTGTGCCAGATCGCCCCTGCGGGTTGAATGTCACTATCTGCGAGGGAAGAAAGTCTGAGGTCATCCCTACCCGGACCGTCAAACCAATCGCCTTGGAGTGGCAGTGCAGCCATTCTCGCCACGCGGAACTCCCTCTCGACCCAGAAGCCGACCCACCTGTCTGATAGGGTTACGCCATCGAGAATGGGGGCTGGGAATGGCCTCGTGAAGGAATCCGTCGGTTCGCCCGTGGGCCCCAGCTTGGCCATCTCGCCTTGGGTGCCGATGGCCACGTGCATCTGCCCCCCCCTGTCGATTCTGCAAGGTGGGAAGCCGAGCCCCCTCCGGTCCATGCAACGAGACCGTCGCGAAGGTCTTGAAAGTGTGCCAGAGAACATTGAAGGTTGCATCGCCGTCACGGCCCATGGTCACGTTGTTGTTGGCATCTCGGCAGGATGTCGCTTCAATGAGCCTTTTCGCATCGGTGAGGGTACTAGGGGGCTGGGGGGAGCCTGAGCAATTGTTGCATGGTACCGTTTACAGGCATGATGACCGAGCTGTCGATCTTCTCCTCATCAACGAGCTCCACATTCACGCTGATAACATCGATGCCGTCCACGAATCGGCTACTGGCTTCAATGTGGAGGAGGTACTGGTTCTCTCAAGGCACGTCTCGGCTAGCAAGACCCCAGCCCTCACCCTCCACGCCATCGGCGTCCCCGGCGAGGTCCCACACGGAGAACCGGGACAAGCCGGGGGGGTTAAGGGACGAATCGTGCCTCCGTCCCCAAGATTCGGTGCGCTATTCAGAACCATGTCAGCCTTAGCCGTTGATAGGGGGTTGGATGACGAGTACGATCTCACTTTGGAGACCACGCACCATGGGCCTACTCTCACTAAGCCAACGCTCTACATCGAGATCGGCTCAACCTCCGATCAGTGGGAGGACGAGCGAGCCGCGAGAGTTTGGGCAGACGCGCTTTCGGCATGCCTCGGTCTTTCAGGAGGTAATCAAATGGGAACGTGGCAAGGCCATGGAGACGTCATGATTGGGCTCGGAGGCGGTCACTATGCTCCTAGGCATAAGGCCGTCATCTCCCAGACGGACGTGTGGGTCAGCCATCTCCTAGCGAGTTACGCGCTCGCTTTTGACGAGCCGACAATTGAAGGAGAACTGCCCACAGGATCGTGGAAACACGCTGTCATCGTTGCCATTGAGGCCACAAGGATTGCATTCCCCGGCGGAAGCGTGTTCGCGCATCTGGATCGTAAGTCGTTCAAGGGCTGGCAGAGGCAGGCACTTGCGTCCCTACTCTTCGGTCTCGATGTCCCCATTCGTCGAGGAAAGCAGATTCCCTGAACCCCGCAATCGTCAAGTCTCCCCCCGCTCTGTCAGTCTTCGGATGGGACTCGTAGGCAGCTCAATCGTCAGGCTTCTCCCACTCACACCCAGATTCGTCGTCCGCTGGGTTGCAAACCGTTACATGGCTGGTGAAACCCTCGATCAAGCCATAGGTGTGATGAGGGGGATTGGCTCGCAGGGAGCATGCTTCACTGTCGATGTCCTAGGAGAGGAGATTAGTTCGCTCGACGAGACGAGATTCTTCATCCGTGAGTACGAAGCCGTCTTGGATGCAATTGTCGAGCACGAAATAGATGCCAACATCTCAATCAAACCCACGGCTTTCGGCCTACTGATTGACCTCGGGGTGGCGCTTGACAACATCGAGGGCATCATACGCAAGGCATCCGAGCACGAAATCTTCGTCCGTCTCGACATGGAAGACAGCAGAGTCACCCAAGCCACCATTGACGTTGCTCTCGCCATGCACTCCAAGGGTCTGACCAACGTCGGAGTAGTTCTGCAGGGGCGACTTCTCAGGACTCCCTCAGACATCTCCGACATTTCCAGAGTCACGGGCTCCGCCACGGACTTTAGAATCTGCAAGGGCGCCTACTTGGAGCTGGAGGATATCGCCCACACCGGCTACAGGGAGATCGTCGATGCGACCAATCATGCTATCGACCTGATGCTGGATTCGGGTGCTTACACCGCCATAGCATCCCATGACACGCCGGTGATCGAGCACTCCCTAGCGGCCCTTGAATCGAGGGGCATGGGGCCAAGCAAGGCCGATCCGAGGCACAGCGGCGATGTGGTTCGCAGTGGGAGCAAGGGGCCGGGCTACGAGTTCCAGTTCCTTCTGGGGGTCAGGGGCGACGTCAGGCGAAAGCTTTCCGGCCAGGGACACAGGACAAGAATCTACGTTCCATACGGAACTAAGTGGTACGAGTACAGTATGCGCAGGCTTAGGGAGAATCCTGAGGTTGCAATGCACATCACCAAGGCGTTGCTGATGCCATGGACAAACCGAAGATAGTCACTACTCCGGAGGCTGCAAGTAGATTCGGCGTACCTCGCCAGCCGTCCTGCTCCCAGTTAGAGTTCGCCCCCTCCCAGTGTGCAGCCCCCTGATCCGCCAATTTTTCCCATCAACAGACATGATTGAGCCACACGAGAAGACCCTGTCTGGTTTGCACTCTATTCTGGCCGATTCGCTGGTTTCCCCGTTGTTCATCGTTATCTTAACAACGGCCTTGTCTCTCCTTATCGCCCACATGGCATTGATTCCAACGGCCCCAAGGCTCGTCACTGGCCTCGAATGCGAGTCATCTATCCTAGTGACGCACCAATGCATCCCCTCGTGCTCGAACACGTCCCCCACAGTGATCCCCTCGTCCTCATCGACTTCGATGGCCGCCAACATGCTTTCATTTCCATCCGATAGCGTGGTCTTGACGTAGACGGCACGGGGGGCCCTCATCTGCAAGGTGTGGACGTGTCCACAGTCCAGACATCTGACTAGGGCATCCTCCCCTCTTCCCTTTGGGTTTCTCCTCATGACCTCGTGTTCCGACTGATTCGAGCACTCGGGGCACATCGCAATCGCCTCTACTACGGAATCCTCGTCCTGCACGTCTCGGCCGGGATACGTGCCTGACTTGAATCCATCCTAGAAGCGATGGTTGAAGAGCGGTGAGCATGAGAGGCGTTCGTGCACGAGGAGAATGGGGGAATGGGACTGCCTCAGATGTCCGAGCGTGAGATGCTACAGAGACTCCTGTCGGAGGATTTCGAGAGGGGGCAGGACGAGCCTGCGATAGCTGCAAGCATCGGGGAGCAGATGCTGCACATGGACCTCATGCCGTTGCCAAGGTCGATGAGAGCGAGAATTAGGGATGCGTGCTCAAGGCTCCCTTCGAGGAACGTGACCCTCGTTGGAGGTGGAATAGGGCACTTGGCAGCTTGGATGTTCGATTTGTGGTGCGGACCTCTAGACGGATTAGGATTGGTGACTAGCCACAAGCCAGACACCTTCAGGATCGTTGAGCCGGGCACGAGATTCGGCGTTATCATCGACCGTTTGATCAGACGGTACGATGCATCCTCGTGGGCACAGGTCATCGCATTGCCGTGGCCGGAGGTAAGTGCTGAGGCTGCCTCATGGGAGGCGGCAAGCGCGACTCTGGCCGAAGCACCTCAACAGGCAATTCTGCCCATGCCATCCGACCTCGTGATAATCGATCTCCCGGAGGAAGAGCGGGCAGCCGCAGCTGCTTCCGCCTTCGAGATTATTGCACCTGGTGGCGTAGTCCTGGTTCAGGAGCCAGAAGTTCCCACAGGTGATGTCGGCACGCCTCAGGAGGACGATGAGCCCACCCCAGCACAGTCCAAGGTCAGTTCGTTCAACAGTTGGATCGAGTTGATCAAGGATGTCAACGAGAATCATGCTCTGGGCTTCGCCGAACTCACCGGAGGCATTCTCGTCGCCTTATTGAGAACCGACTCAGACTGAATCGATATGGTACTCGTGCGCTCCTCTCTCGCCTGCGATTGGTCGTCACTAACATCCATCCCCTGTTCTCCCATTGAGCCAATGATGAGGTCGACTCTCAAGTGACCATAGCCATAGTGGTCGTCGTGCTCTGATTGCCCCTCCTTCATTTGTGAGTTCTCCATTATCATCGCCTTGACGTTCTGAATTGCGGTCCTGCCTTGGGAGTTCTCTCTCTGCAGGTCGGGATCGTACTCCAGCAACAGGGCTAGGGCCCCGCTCATCCACGCCGTCGCAGCAGACGTTCCGCTGGACCATCCCCACCAAGCCTCGTTGCCAACTCCGGTAGCCATTAGGACGGGAACCTCATGCCCCGGGGCAACGACCTCCGGCTTCATGTCGGGATCGCCCCTGGGTAGAATCGGATTCGGCCAAAGCCTACCATTGTTATCCCCCTTGGAACTTCCCGTCCAGATCCCACCATTCCTGATAATCCCACCAACGCAGATGACGTCCTCCACGGATCCGGGCGACTCGACGTCGCCATCGTCATCCTCACCATCGTTCCCGGCTGCTGCGATTACGAAGACGCCACTGTCGAGCGCGTCCTCCACGGACTGCTCCAAGGAATCGGTAGTGAAGAACCCAGAACCGATTCCCTGGTCCCCTCCAAGGCTGAGTGAGATTACATCAGCACCCTCTTCGACGCACCAGTCGACAGAGTCAGAGACGTATTGATCGCTCCCAACCCCCTCTTCGTCAATGGCCTTCGCAACGAGCAACTCAACCCCCTTCGCCCCACCTTCGAAACTCCCGTCGGCCACGATAATGCCTGCCATCGCCGTACCGTGACCTTCGTCATCATATGGTTCGGATACTTGGTTGATGGCGTCCTTCCAGCCGAGCAGCACGATGTGATCTAGATCCGGGTGACCAAGGTCTATTCCCGAGTCGACGACGCACATGACCACCCCACTGCCATCGAGACTACCTACGTCGTCCATCCCTGTCAGCTCACGGTACTCGTTCTCCCAGGCTAGTAATGCTGCCGGAGGTCCCCCTATCGTCACTCCATCGTGACCTGCCCAAAGGTATAGGATTCCGATGGCTGAGGCGAGCAGTAGAACCAGAGCAACGCTGACAACAACGACCGTCCCTATCGCGTCTTCCATCTGCGGATGAGGATGAACACTCTCGGAAGCGTCTCGCGCCTCATCAACATCGGAGATGTCGGACTGTTCGCTCATCCCATCCTCACTCAGCAACTCTCCTCCCTTGAATGATCTCAGCAGAAGCGCCCAGAGTCGAACTGCTCACCACGCCTCGACCCTGCCAAAGTGACTCCCTACTGGCGTGCTGGAACCACAGTTCGGACAGACGACCCTAGTCGGAATTCTTGTCTTGCATTTGTCGCAGTCAGCTCCTGGCTGACCTTTGC
>UINC01001284.1_pt2 | contig 21120 bp, 18 predicted proteins | sample 5385821 | NCBI WGS metagenome assembly UINC01 (sample SAMEA4666929, study PRJEB26691) | marine metagenome | isolation source: Pacific Ocean | place: Pacific Ocean | collected 2011-10-13 | reverse complement strand
CAATTAATCAATATCACTGTTATCGTCACTTTGCTGTGACTTTTATAGCTTCTAGCTGCATTTTGGTACGCGTGGGTTGCATGGCCTTCAAACCATTTTTCGCCACTAACATAGCGGCGTATCACGGTGATTGTTGCATCAGCTATAAATACCGCCAGTAATATCACCCAGGTCCACACTGTCATGGTGCCGTGATGTATCGAAAACAAGGCGAATATACCTAGGGTAAAGCCAACAAACCCGCTGCCTACATCTCCCATAAAAATCTTGGCCGGTGCCCAATTCCACCCCAGAAAACCAGCACCCGCTGCGAGAAGCACACCCGACAAAAGCATTAGTACTTGATCGCCACTATTTGTGGCAAGAATTAATGATAATACGCATACAAAAATCAGTTCGCATCCCGCCAGACCGTCAATGCCATCCATAAAATTATAGAGATTTAGCAACCAAACCAATGAAACCACAGCCGAACCGTTTAACAACCATTGCAATTGCAGGGTCGCGCCTCCCATATCGACCGGTGGAACGTCACCTAACCACCATACCGACCAGATCGCCGCCGCGAATTGTGTTGGTACCCGCCAACGTATATCGAGATGGCTCAGATCATCCAGCAAGCCTACTATTGCGATCACCATTCCACCGGTAAGAGCCATGAACTCCCGAAGTGGAATTGCCCCGCCTATAAAATAATATGAAGCAACCATGGAGAACAATAGGACAATTATTAACCCCCCGCCCAAGGGTGTAGGTACAGTATGAGCGCTGCGGGCAACGGGTGAATCAATTAGGCGTGCACGAAACGCTAATTTTTTAAGAACGGCGGTCAGCAAAAAAGATGCTAGAAAAATCGCAACCAACAATGCCAGTCTCGACATGAATTAAACCCAGAGTATTTTTGTAAAGCCGATCATTATATCGAGATTTTTAGATTTTCAGTATAAAAAACAGTTACTTTCGTTGAGTTTTCAAAGCGGCTTATGGCTTGTTTAGTTATCTATAATCGCGTGTGTTCACCACGAAGCGAAAGCAATTTGCCGTATCGGTCGCTTCAGCGGTATTCGCGCTAACAATTTTCTTTGAAGCATCGAGAGAGATTCACAAAGAATCTAACTGACCCCATCTATCGCAGAGTTAAACTCGTTGAGGGCGTCGTTCGGCTTGTCGGCCCGGGTAATTGGACGACCAACGACGAGATAATTACTGCCATTTTGGATAGCTTCTACGGGCCCTACAACACGCTTCTGATCATCCGCACTGTCTTCGGGACGCCTAATGCCTGGAGTCACAAGGCAGAAATCCTGAGGTAGGAATCCTCGCAAAGTTCGGGTTTCTGCTGCCGAGCACACCACACCATCTAGGCCTGCTTCCTTACAGAGCAAGGCTAGCTTACTAACCTGATCCTCAGGACTACGGTTAATACCAATTTGCAACAAGTCTTCGGCCACAAGGCTTGTTAATATGGTCACACCGATTAACATTGGCCTCTCAGTGCCCAGCCCCTCTAGAGCCAACCGCGCCTGTTCCATCATAGTGAAGCCACCGGAAGCATGTATATTTAGCATCCAAACACCAAGACCAGCTGCAACCTTGACTGCCCGCGAAACGGTGTTAGGGATATCATGGAATTTCAAGTCTAGGAACACGTCAAAACCATCGGAAATCACACTGCTCACGAAATCAGGACCGGCAGTAGTGAAAAGCTCCTTGCCAATCTTGACCCGGCAAAGGGAGGGATCAAGTTGTTCCAATAGCTTTTGTGCCTGATGGGCCGTCTCAAAATCCAAAGCTATGATAATTCGTTTTGACACTAAAAGACTCTGTGTATACCGTTTTGGGAACAGATCAAAAACTGCCTGATTCCATTATGGGCTTAATCTTGTCCCATTTCTTGCAACTTGGACAGAGCCAATAGAGATTTCGCGACTCATATCCACAGTGATTGCATTGGTAGGCTGGCTTCTTGCGCAACACTTTGTCTACCGTTAGCTGTAAGAGGCTCAAATTACTTCCCACTTTCGCACCGGCCTTCGGAATCTGTAAACGCAATAACTCTACAAGACCTGTCAACGACGGTTTCTCAGTAAGGTAGTCGTTGAGAAATTTTATAGCAGCCTCATCGCCTGCACGATTCTTAACCAGCTGCGAAAGTGCTAGTACTACGCTAACGTCCGGTCCATCCCGCAACGAGTTGGAAAGTAGTTCTTCGTACTCTGGCATATTTTGCAGCTGCTCATAACATTCAGCCAGAGGCCCTAGTATCTGGCTAATAAATTCAGGATTGTTCTTTCGTACTTTTATCAAGTATTTACTAGCTGATTTAAAATTACCGCCGAGCTGCTCGATACGGGCAAGAAGTAGCGATGCTCTAACATTATCTTTATCGAAACTAAAAGCCCGTTTGATTAATTTCTTTGCTTTGTTAGGTTGTTCTTCTTTCAGGAGTTGTTCGGCGAACTCACAACAGTAGTGTGCAGCTGCAGCCTTCAGTTCAGCTTCTTTCTTATAAGCTGAATTAGCCAAGAGCATGGCCGAGCAATTAATAGCTTTCTCCCATTCCTTTTCCGTCTGATAGATAGTAATCAAATGCCTTAATGCGCCCCATTTAGCCGGAGAATTCTCACTCAAGATATCATCCAAAAGGCGTTCGGCTCGATCCAGTAACCCTGCAGAAATATAATCAACCGCTAGTTGTAGGCGCGTAGAATCGGAAAAGCTCGGTTCAAGTCCCGGCCTTGCCAGAAGGTTCTGGTGTACTTTTATGGCCTTATCGACCTTACCCCGCCTTCTAAGAAGAGCGCCTAACGCTAAATGCGTTTCAAACGTTTCACTATTTATCTCGAGCGCCTTGATAAAGGTATCGATAGCCTCATCAGGCTCATCATTCAACAAATAGTTAAGCCCCACGAAATAATCTTCAAAAATATCCCCGGTATCGCGTGTTTGCCCCTTTCTATTCCACGCTGTAAATCTTCCAAGCACCCAACCAGCAACTATAGCCAATAACAATATCAAGTATATGACTAGGCTTTCCATGACTATTGAAGACCCCTGTGGGAGATAGCTTTGAGTTGACTAACTTCTTGTTTCGCTTCGGCCAATTGCCTGTTTAACCTTCGAATATTAGCCTTGTATTTCAATTGGCGAAAAATACCTAGACCCAATAGCAATCCAATGCTACCCCCTAAGACAAAAGCCCCAATTATCCAGACCGAAACAGGCTGCGCAGGGAACCGCCAGTTTCCGAACGCGACATTAATAGGGTCTGTATTAAAATAGGAAAACGTAATGCTAGCCGCAAAGACCATGACTAAAAACAAGCTAGAAAGTATATTACCAATCTTACGCATGTGTTTTTCCGTGGCCTCTGCTTTAGAGAAACTAATGAGATTAATGGCTTTTTAGTCTCTATGAAACAAAAAACGGCATAACCCCTAAGGCTATGCCGCTTTAACATTAAAGTCTTTATCAGTGAATTTGTAAAAAATGCTGTTTCTCAGCCAACATGCTGTTATTGACCCGATCACGCAGTTCTTTGCCAGGTTTAAAATGAGGTACATACTTGCCACTTAGCGCGACTGGAGTGCCCGTTTTTGGATTTCGGCCTACGCGAGGTACGCGATAGTGAAGTGAGAAACTACCGAATCCTCGAATCTCAATTCTACCTCCCCCGGACAATACCTGAGACATATACTCAAGAATTGCCTTTATCGCCAATTCAACATCCTTCGATGACAATTGGGTCTGCTTCCCTGCTATATGATCTATTAGTTCAGATTTAGTCATAGATTACCCCTGTATTCACTCCATATAATTATTATTCAGAGCGTCATGTGTTCGGGTATTTAAAGCCTACCACAAAGTTCAAATTAATTTCATATCGGCTCTAACCGGTTTACGGCTAACTCTTGTCCATTTCTGCCTTTATCAAATCACCGATAGTACTTGGAGAAACATCGCTGGCTTCTTGGCTCTTATGTTCCTTGATGGCCACTTTTTCGTCATCAATCTCAATAGCCTTCACAGACAAACTTAATACACGATTCTTTCTATCCACACTTAAAATTTTGACTTCAATTTCATCACCCTCTTTGAGAGAATTACGCGCATCCTCCACCTTATCGCGGCTGATTTCAGATGCCCGCAGCGACCCTTCGACGCCCTCCTGGAGAGTGATGGTCGCTAACTTAGCATCGATCGCAGATACCATCCCTTTTACGATACTGCCCTTCTCATATTCGGATGCATAGTTCATAAAAGGATCATCTTCCAATTGCTTGATACCAAGAGAAATACGTTCACGCTCTGGATCAACAGACAGAATTACTGTTTCGATTTCATCCCCTTTTTTGTAATTTCGCACGGTTTCTTCGCCCGGCTCATCCCATGAAATATCCGACAGGTGCACTAAACCATCAATATTGCCATCCAGTCCAATGAATATACCAAAGTCGGTTATCGACTTGATATTTCCGGATATTTTGTCGCCTTTCTTAAATTTCTCCGCAAATCCATCCCATGGGTTTTGGAAACACTGTTTGATGCCAAGGGAAATACGACGTCGCTCTTCATCAATATCCAAGATCATGACTTCAATTTCATCGCCTAACTGAACCACCTTTGATGGGTGTATGTTCTTATTTGTCCAGTCCATCTCAGATACATGGACAAGCCCTTCTACGCCTTCTTCTAGTTCAGCAAAACAACCATAATCTGTAAGATTTGTAACCACTGCCGTGACCTTTAATTTTTCTGGGTAACGATTTTTAATAGCCGCCCAAGGATCTTCCCCGAGCTGCTTTAGGCCAAGTGAAACACGATTGCGGTCGCGATCATATTTAAGCACCTTGACGTCAACCTCATCACCAACATTGACGATCTCATTCGGATGTTTGATGCGTTTCCAAGACATGTCGGTAATATGAAGCAGGCCATCAACACCACCAAGATCAACAAAAGCACCATAATCGGTTAAATTCTTTACAATTCCTTTGACTGACATACCTTCCTGTAATCGTTCTAGTAAGGCATCGCGTTCTTCAGTACTCACAGATTCCAGTACCGCGCGACGGGAAACTACGACATTGTTACGTTTCCGATCCAGCTTTATCAGCCTAAATTCAAGCTGTTGACCTTCGAGATGGAGGGTGTCTCGCACAGGACGCACATCTACTAGCGACCCCGGTAAGAAAGCACGAATATTATTCAAGTCAACGGTAAAACCCCCTTTCACCTTTCCATTTATGACTCCAGTTACAATCGCATTGTTCTCATGAGCTTCTTCTAACTCCATCCAAGATTCGGCACGCTTCGCTTTTTCCCTAGATAGGCGAGTCTCGCCGAAGCCATCTTCGACAGCCTCGAGAGCTACTTTGACCTCATCACCTATCTCGAGTAAGAGAGTACCTTGTTCATCAAGAAATTGTTCGCGGGGGATCACGCCTTCGGATTTAAGGCCAGCGTGCACTGTTACCCATTCCGTATCAATGTCAATTACGGTACCGGTGATTATCGCACCGGGGGTCATATCTATTTCATTTAAGCTCTGTTCAAATAAATCTGCAAAACTTTCGCTCATTACTAAATCCATTATTTTCATAAGCCTACAATATATTTATTAATGCATATTATAGACAACCACTGTCCAGTTTCAGTGGGGTATTTAATGTTTGTCCCATGGCCGTTAGTACTGGTAATGCGACCGTGAAACGGTTTCTTTTAAGAGCGCCAGCTCACCAATCGTACAGTAACAAGATCTAAGACCTGCTCCATTACCTGGTCTATTTGAAGATCCGTGGTATCCAAAACAACAGCATCTTTGGCTGGTTTCAGTGGGGATATTGGACGTTCGCTGTCCCTAGCATCCCGCTCTTTCAGGTCTCGCAAAAGGTCGGCTAGACTAGCATCAATACCCTTATCAATCAACTGCTTATAACGCCTTTGCGCCCTTTCTTCAGGCCTCGCGGTAAGGTATATTTTGATTATTGCATCTTGAAAGACAACAGTACCCATGTCCCGTCCATCAGCCACTAAGCCTGGTGCCTTCCGAAAAGCCAATTGCCGCTCGTAGAGGGCTTCACGGGCAGCGGGGATTGCTCCAATTTGGGAAGCTAATTCGCTGCCAATATCAGTACGAATTTCTAGAGAAACATCTTCTCCATCCAGCCATACCGAATCAGGGCTAGAAACACCAAACTCGATATTCAGGTGCCGAGCTAACTCTGCTATCTGCTGGTGGTCTCTTAGATCTATTTCACCTCGAAGAGCGGCAATACCAACCGACCTATACAGTGCCCCGCTATCGAGCAAGGTGAAACCCAACTCTTCGGCGATTCTCACGGCCACAGTCCCTTTACCGGAACCCGAGGGCCCGTCAATAGTAATAACGGGAATGCTAGTCATAGTTCAGACCGATGAGATTGGACCTTTATTCCAACTGTCTGGGCTGCCTTAACAAAACCAGGAAAAGAAGTGGCCACATTAGCGCAGTTTGCCACGATCACAGGTGTTTTTGCCCGCAGGCCAGCTATTGTAAAGGCCATGGCGATACGGTGATCACCTTGGCTGTCAACGTACCCACCATCCAGTTGACCGCCAGTAATCCGGATCCCGTCCTCATAAGTCTCATTGTCGATGCCCAACGTCTCTAGGCCATTCGCCATAGCTTCAATACGATCACTCTCTTTGACCCGTAATTCAGCAGCTCCACGCAAAACGGTGTCTCCTTTGGCGCAGGCGGCGGCTATGAAGATTGCTGGAAATTCATCGATGGCTAGGGGAATTTGATCCTTTGGTACCTCAATTCCGAACAGTGGTTGATAGTTGACGGTGATGTCCGCAACCGGCTCTCCACCAACCTCTCGTTCGTTTGTCAACTTAATATCACCACCCATGGCTTGCAGTATGTTGATAATACCAATGCGTGTAGGATTTACGGCCACATGTTGGAGAATCAATTTCGACCCTGGACAAATAGCCGCTGCAACCATAAAAAATGCTGCCGACGAAATGTCCGCTGGTATATCGATATCGGCCGAGCGAAGCAAGCCACCCCCGGAAACAGTAACGCTGTGATTCGTTTTATCAACGACCAGTGGGTAACCGAAGCCGATCAGCATACGTTCCGTATGATCGCGGCAGGGAAATGGCTCGGTGATAGTGGTTTCTCCCTTAGCATAAAGGCCTGCTAATAGTAGAGATGATTTTACCTGGGCACTAGCAACTGGCATATCGTAGCGTATACCAGAGAGCGCCGAGCTCTGTGTCCGTATGGGGGGTCTACCGTTGTCAGCGGTTTTGATAATTGCTCCCATGCTTCGTAATGGTTCTGCTACGCGCTCCATGGGCCGTTCCATCAACGACTCATCACCTATTAATTCTCCGGAAAAATTTTGAGCAGCCAATAAACCGGTCAGCAAGCGCATAGCAGTACCGGAGTTACCGAAATAAAGTGGTATTCGTGGCGCTTTCAAACCATTTTTACCAACACCGAATATTGTCAGTTCTCCGTTTTCAGGCCCGATAATTGTGACCCCCAGCTCTCTGAAAACCGTTATTGTGCGCAGAGTATCCTCACTTTCGAGGAAACCTTGAATTTGCGTCACACCTTCAGCGATCGATCCTAAAATGATGGCACGATGGGAGATAGATTTGTCACCGGGAACTTTCAATCTACCTGCTATCTGGGTTCCCGGTTCAATATTGAATTGTACTTTGCTCAATTCAGCTGACAAACGTGATCCATTGTCAAAGTGAAGCCTTAGAAAATTATCGCGCGTTTTTTTTGCATTAGTAAAAATCTTTATAAGCTGATCATGCTCATTCTCGTCAACAAGTATTTTCAGTCGTTGTAGGTTATCAATATAGACGTCGAGAATTTTAAGGGTTTCTTCGGAATTGCTAGTAAAGATATCTGACCACATCCTAGCATCACTGGAAGCTAGCCGACTGAAGTCAGCAAACCCTCCAGCGGCGTAACGGAAAATATCCTCACTTTGTTCTTGTTTTGCCAGTACATCAACCGTTGCGTAAGCTAAAAGATGGGGCAAATGACTGGTAGCTGCGAGCACAGCATCGTGGCGCTTGAAGCTCATGCCTAGCACCCTACTTCCCAATTGGCGCCACAAATCGTTGACCAACGAAACCGCACGGGAATCGTTATTTAGCTGCGGCGTAAAAATCACGTTGCGATTTACAAAGAGGTCATTAGTTGATGCCCTATACCCGCTCTGTTCTGAGCCGGCAATCGGGTGGGCCGGCACAAAGCGTTCTACGAAAGTCTGATCTAACTTATTGACACTTTCAATGATTGCTGATTTAACGCTCGCGACATCTGTCACCACAGTTTTTATCCCTGCACAAGCGGAAACCATTGGGATAAACTCTAAGGTGGCTATAGGAGGCAAAGCAAGGATTATGATGTCTGACTGCTTGCATAAAATATCGAATTCGCCAGACCGATCAATAACTCCTTGATCGATCGCTAATCTTTTGGTTTCTTCATTGCTGTCAATTGCTGCTATAAACTGATTTGGATTTGCTTTTTTTAAGCCACGCGCAATACTGCCCCCTATCAAACCTAGGCCAATGATAAGTATTGATTTATCAATGATCGATGACATTCCGTACATTACCTGGGAAATAACCAGGATTGGCAAGTTAATTTAACGAGATTGAGTAAGAACCCAGTACCTTAATCTCAGCGATAGATGCATTTAGTCTGTTAAATAGATTCTGCACTTTGGCATCCTTAATATGTCCTTCGAAATCTATAAAGAATACATATGCCCAGGCTTCTTTTTTTGAAGGCCGTGTTTCTATCTTGGTTAAACTAATTTGTAGGTATTCAAATGGCTCTAGTATTCTGAATAGCGCTCCAGGTTTATTTTCTGTGTAAATTAATATACTAGTTTTATCATTTCCAGTCGGCTCAGTCTCGGAATTTGAAAGCACCAAGAACCGGGTCCTGTTATGATGTAAGTCTTGTATTTTTGACCGTTTGATTTCCAGGCCATAGATACTGGCTGCTAGTTCACTGGCTATGGCCCCAATTGACGCATCGTTCTGCGCCAGTTTTGCGGCTTCTGCATTACTCCCGCATTCGATAAGCCGGATTTTCGGATAGTTTTCCTGCAACCATTTGCGGCACTGGGCCAAAGACTGCTTGTGAGAAGCAATCGCGCTAAAATTTTCAAATTCCGCGGCCTGAGAGAACATAAGGTTGTGCTCAATGGGCAAAATTTCTTCTCCCACTATTCTTACCTCACTGTCGATAAGACAATCTTGGGTGTTGTTTACTGCTCCTTCTGTCGAGTTTTCGACCGGCACGACTCCGAAATCGACCCTACCATTTCCGACTGCAAAAAATACATCGTCAATGCTCGGACAATCGCGCTGTTCACAATCGTTACCAAAATGTCTTATTACAGCCATTTGGGAAAACGTACCCTCGGGGCCGAGGTATGCAATTTTAATTGGTATACTCAAGATTTATCACTTGCCAGTTTAATTAAAGACAGGAGCAATCGGATTGTCCTAGGTAAAATTAATTTTGAAACTGGAATCCATTTGAGATTAATTCGGGCTACTTAATTTCTTCACTGCTGGCTTGGTCATTTTCCTCGTCAGGTGGTTCATCAACCTGTTCCAGGCCAACGAGTTTTTCACCTTCTTTGAGTCTTATCAACCGTACGCCCATAGTATTTCTACCCTGAACAGAAACCTCTTTAACACGTGTTCGTACCAGTGTACCTTTGTCAGAAATTAGCATGATTTCATCGGCATCCGAGACCTGTACGGCTCCGACTACGCCACCGTTTCGATCGTTTGTTTGTATACCGATGACACCTTGGCCTCCGCGGCCGTATACTGGGAAATCTTCCACTTTAGTGCGCTTGCCGTAACCATTTTCACTCACAGTTAATATTTGCCTATTATTTTGCGGAATAATCAAAGCTATCATACGGTACTCGTCTCCCATTTTTATACCTCTAACACCACGTGCGGTGCGTCCCATGGGTCTCACATCGACTTCTTTGAACCTAATAGTTTTACCGCTAGTGCTAACCAGCATGACATCATGGCTTCCGTCAGTAATGGCTGTACCAACAAGTTCGTCACCTTCATCGAGCTCTATTGCTCGTAAACCAACACTGCGCTGTCGTGCAAAATTGGTCAGAACAGTCTTCTTTACCGTGCCATTCGAAGTTGCCATGAATACGTAATGATCGTTCGTATATTCGGTTACCGGCAACATACTCGTAATACGCTCTCCTTCCTCAAGAGGAAGAATATTAACGATTGGTTTACCCCTGGAAGTCCTGCTCGCGATCGGAATCTGAAACACTTTTAGCCAGTAAACTTTACCAACGCTGCTGAAGCATAGTAGCGTATCATGAGTACTTGCTATCAATAGATGTTCAACAAAATCCTCGTCCTTAACAGATGCTGCAGCTTTCCCCGTACCCCCACGACGCTGCGTTGCGTAGTCATTAAGCGGTTGCGTTTTTGCATATCCTCCCTTCGATATTGTCACCACACGGTCTTCTTCAGAGATAAGATCCTCCGTAGTTAGGTCTTGTTGAGACACGACAATTTCAGTAAGACGACTATCTCCGTATTCTTTTTGAATTTGTTCTAACTCTTTTCGTACCACTGAGATTAACCGCGCCTGGTTCTCTAGAATATCGAGGTAATCAGTAATCTGTTTCAATAATTCCTTGTAGTCATTAATAAGCTTCTGTCGCTCCAGCCCAGTCAGACGATGAAGCCTTAATTCAAGAATTGCCTGTGCCTGGTTTGGCGATAGAAAGTATTTCTTACCTTGCAGCCCGTAACGGTCATCTAGAACTTCGGGGCGGCAAGCATCCGGATGCACTCCACCGAGCATCTCCAACACGCTGTCAGACTTCCAGGAACCCACCAACAATTTTTCTTTCGCTTCGTTAGAACTCGGAGAGCTCTTAATCAATTCAATGATTGAGTCGATATTGGCCAGCGCAACCGCCAGCCCTTCCAGAATATGACCCCTTTCCTTAGACTTGCGCAGCAGGAACGACGTACGACGAGAAATTACCTCACGGCGATGGCGAACAAAAGCATCAAGTATCTCTTTAAGATTTAACAACCTTGGTTGCCCATCAACTAGAGCAACCATGTTAATCCCGAACGTAGACTGCATCTGAGTCTGGGCATACAGGTTGTTCAAAACAACATCGCCTATCTCCCCCTTACGTAATTCAATCACAATTCGCAGCCCATCTTTGTCAGATTCATCCCGCAGCTCGGTAATGCCTTCTATTTTCTTTTCCTTAACCAGCTCAGCAATTTTTTCGATCAGTTTTGATTTATTTAACTGATAAGGTATCTCCGTAACTATGATGGTCTGCTTCCCGGTTTTTTCATCATCGAAAACTTCCGCTCGGGCCCGCATGTATATCGGGCCACGACCAGTCCGATAAGCCGCAACTATCCCTGCTTTTCCGTTAATGATACCTGCCGTTGGAAAATCGGGGCCTTGTACATGCTCCATAAGTTCATCGATTTCCATATCTGGATTATCTAAAAGTGCGATTGCTCCACCAATCACCTCATTGAGGTTATGCGGAGGAATATTAGTCGCCATACCTACCGCAATACCCGATGAACCGTTAACTAATAAATTTGGTACCTGAGTAGGCAGTACATCTGGTATATCTTCAGTGCCGTCGTAGTTTGGTGAAAAATCGACAGTTTCCTTATCTAAATCTGCCAGAAGTTCATGGGCAATCTTGGCCATGCGGATCTCGGTATAACGCATAGCTGCAGCAGAGTCGCCATCGATAGATCCAAAATTACCTTGCCCGTCCACAAGGGGGTAACGCAGCGAGAAATCTTGAGCCATTCTGACAATAGTATCGTACACGGCCGTATCTCCATGGGGATGATATTTACCAATAACATCCCCGACGACGCGAGCAGATTTTTTGTAAGGTTTATTGTAGTCGTTAGACAATACCTTCATCGCGAATAGAGTGCGGCGGTGCACTGGTTTCAACCCATCTCTTACATCGGGCAAAGCACGGCCTACGATCACGCTCATCGCATAAGCAAGATAAGATTCGCGCATTTCGCTTTCTAATGCTACAGGCAGAACCTGCTTGGCAAATTCAGACATAAACTAACTTTTCCTAAAAAAAGGAAGGGCACAAAGAATCCGGCATAATGGAGACTTGTAGCTGCTTTTTTTTGAGAGAAAAATTCCTAAACATTAGTCATTGTAACGGCCGATTCTCGTGTATTCTTACACTCGAAGGGGGTTAAAAATCGAACTTAATAGATGAGCCTAAAGAAAAGGAATTTTACTAAATTTTTCCCACAAACCGCCTTTAAAGTAACGGATATATTTTACCATGAATCAGGTTGCAAAACACATCTTACAGGGCATTTTTTTTACTAAATAAATCCTTATTTATCAATATTTTGCGACCTTTTTCAAAAGTCGTACAAAAGGGCGCTATTTTGAAGAATTGAAGGTATAATCGCGGCCGTGCCGGATCTTACAAACCCGACCCGCGGCTGACTGCTATAAGAAGCTCAATTGAGGCAAAAAAGAACCAAGTTTGAATACTAAAAATACGCTTCAGTCAGACGTACTGATACACGCAAAATGGATTATACCCGTCGTCCCAGCCGGGCTCGTTCTTGATAATCATGTGGTTGCGATCAAAGACAAAAAAATTGCAGCTATTTGCAGTCAAGAAGAGGCTCATTCGACCATTATAGCCAAGCAGAATATTGAACTTCCCCAACACGTACTCATACCGGGGCTGGTGAATGCGCATGGCCACTCGCCCATGGCTCTGTTCAGGGGTGTGGCTGACGATATCCCACTTAAACAATGGCTTGAAGAGAAAATATGGCCACTTGAAAATAAGCTCATTGATCGGGAATTTGTACACCAAGGAGCCCGCCTAGCGATCGCCGAAATGATCAAATCCGGCACCACCTGCTTCGCTGACATGTATTTCTTTCCTGACGAAGTGGCAAAAGCGGCGCTAGATGCACACATTCGGGTACAACTCGCCAGCCCAATATTGGACTTCCCATCTGTATGGGCACTCGATGCGCAGGAATACATACAAAAAGCAACTCAATTACACGATGACTTCCGTAATAGCGATTTGATTTACACCGCTTTCGGACCACATGCACCTTACACTATTTCTGATGCCCCCCTGAAAAAGCTAGCGGTTTTAGCAGAAGAATTAGATGTACCAATTCATATGCATGTGCATGAGACTGCTCAAGAAGTTACCGATTCAATAGCCAAAAATGGACGTCGCCCTTTAGGTAGGCTTAAGGAGCTTGGATTAATCACACCGCGATTGCTTTGTGTTCATGCTACCCAATTACTCGATGAAGAAATCTTGTTACTCGCGGAGCAAGGCTCTAGTGTTATTCATTGCCCAGAATCAAATCTGAAATTAGCGAGCGGTTTCTGTGAAAGCGCAAAACTATTATCCAACTCTGTAAATGTTGCATTAGGCACTGATGGAGCTGCCAGTAACAATGACTTGGACATGTTCAGTGAGATGCGCACCGCCGCGTTAGTTGGAAAAGCTGTAGCCGGTGACGCCAGTGAACTGCCTGCTCACCAAGTATTGGAAATGGCTACGATAAATGGCGCGAGGGCTCTTGGAATTGAGCAAAAGATTGGCAGTCTAGAGGTAGGCAAATTTGCTGATATTGCGGCAGTAAACCTGGACCAGCTCAACACCTTGCCCCACAATAATCCTCTGTCACACCTTGTCTTTGCAACCAAATCTTCCCAAGTTTCCCACGTTTGGTGCGGTGGAAAAGCCATTCTTGATAATGGCAGTCTGAAAACTTTCGATGAGGGGCTGCTGCGCACGACTACTCTAAATTGGCAGGAACGAATCCTAGCTGCCAACTCTAGTGATCTTCATGAAAAACGTTGACGAGCTAGAAATAAAAAAATTTGAAGCCCTGGCGGCTCGCTGGTGGGATCCAAACAGTGAGTTTCGTCCACTCCATGAGATAAATCCATTAAGAGTAAACTACATTAATCGTCAGGTGAGTCTGGCCGGCAAGCAAGTCTTGGATATCGGCTGTGGTGGTGGAATCCTCGCAGAAGCGATGGCTCATCATGGAGCAAAAGTTACTGCGATAGATCTAGCGGAAGCTTCGCTATCAGTGGCGAGACTTCACCAACTTGAAAGCAAACTTGAAATAGATTACCGATTTAGTTCAGCAGAGCAACTTGCCGGAGAATGTGAACAGCAATACGATGTAATTACCTGCCTAGAAATGCTAGAGCATGTTCCCGACCCATCCTCAGTTGTGCAAGCCTGCGCTCAGTTAGTTAAGCCCGGCGGTCTAATTTTTTTCTCCACCATCAATCGTAACCCCAAAGCTTATCTGTTCGCCGTTATTGCCGGTGAATACCTACTTAAACTGCTTCCTAAAGGCACACATGATTACTCGAGATTCATCAAACCTTCAGAACTTGCAAACTGGTGCCGAAACAAAAACCTTAAGCTTCTTGATCAAATTGGTTTAGGGTACAACCCATTCAGTCAACGGTACTTTTTGCAGAAAAGTATCGACGTTAACTATATAGCCTGTTATTACAAACTGGAGCACTAGTTGTGGCCCTTGATACCTCAATAGAATGCGTATTATTCGATCTAGACGGAACTCTAATCGATACCGCGCCAGATTTTATAATAGTAGTGAAACGGTTATTGGAAGAGCGAAATAAGCCACCTATCGATTCAGGACTTATTTGCCAAACTGTTTCTGATGGTGCTCGCGCTCTAGTAAAGCTTGCTTTTGAGATCACTGAAGAACATGAAGAATTTCTTCAACTCAATCACCGCCTTTTGGACTTGTACTATGCGCAGTTAAAAACTACCGAAGCCTCGCCTTACCCCGGCATATTAGAGTTACTAAACAATCTCGATGCATCAAACATCCCTTGGGGGATTGTTACTAACAAGCCCGAAAAGTACTCAAAACTTTTACTAGAAAAACTGGATCTGATAGAGCGCTGTAAGGTACTGGTTTGCCCAGACCATGTTACCAATCGAAAGCCTCACCCAGAACCTATTCTTTTGGCCTGTCGGCAACTGGACCGTGATACCGAACGAACGGTGTATATAGGCGATAATATCCGCGATATTGAGGCGGCAAAAAACGCCGATGTTATTGCGATAGCTGCCGCATACGGTTACTTACCGGCTAATACCAAAATAGAGGAGTGGCATGCCGACTTTATCCTCCGGTCTGCCGAACAAACCGAGCCTTTGCTAAACACCCTTAAATTCACCTAGCACGATGTTTGACTACCAAGCACCACCCGACCTCTTATCTAAGAAAGCAATTCTAATTACAGGTGCGAGTGATGGAATCGGCAAAGTCTGCGCAACCACGTTTGCCGATTACGGAGCGACAGTAATTTTACTTGGTCGGTCACAGGAAAAACTGGAGACGGTATACGACACAATTGAAAGCAAGCATCCAGGGAAAGCCTTCCTACATCCCATGGATTTCATAACTGCCAAAGATGAAGAGTATAACGGCTTGGCAAAATCGGTAGCCAAACATGTAGGCGCTTTAGACGGAATTATACATAACGCTGCCTTGCTCGGTGCCCGTACTCCGCTAGAATTTTACCCAGCCCTGGACTGGCAAAAAGTAATGCAGGTTAATGTAAACGCTGTTTTCTATCTTACCAAGGCATTATTGCCTGTTCTCAGCAAATCCAGGGACGCGAGGATAGTATTTATTTCATCGAGCGTAGGACGAGTGGGCCGAGCTTATTGGGGCGCCTACGCGGTATCGAAATTCGCTATTGAAGGACTGATGCAAACTCTCGCAGCCGAATTGGAAAACACAAGTAACATACGGGTAAACAGCCTAAATCCGGGTGCTGTCAGCACAAAAATGCGTCAAGCAGCTTACCCTGCTGAAGATCCGGGACTCCAGCCATGTCCAGAGAGTCTGATGCCTATTTACCTGTACCTACTGAGCTCAGAAGCGAAAACACTGCACGGCCAAACGCTGAACGCAAGGGAGTTCAACTTTCAGACTCAAAGATAAGATATTCGATCACCACCTCGACTTTATTGTCCCATTAGAGCTCAACTAATCGCAGAAGCTTATCTACTTCGTTCACAGATAATTCCTGAAACTGCCCTCGTTTGACAGCACTTGGAATAAAAATAGGGCCAAAACGCACACGTTTTAAACGGCTAACTTTTAATCCTTGAGATTCCCATAGTTTACGTACCTCTCTATTCCTGCCGTCCATAGTAACAACATGGTACCAGCGGTTAATTCCTTCACCTGCGAAATACTGAATATCGGTAAAACGACACAGATGGCCGTCAATAAGGAGGCCTTTATGCATACGCTGGATCATATCAGAAGTCACCTGCCCCATGACTCGCACCGCGTATTCCCGTTCGATCTGAGAGCTCGGATGGGCCAATTTGTTTGCAAGCTCACCATCAGATGTAAAAAGAAGCAGCCCACTGGTATTGATATCCAATCTACCAATGGATATCCAGCGACCGCGTTTTACGACCGGCAGTTTATCGAAGACTGTGGGCCTTCCTTCCGGATCCTTTCGTGTACAAATTTCATTCTCAGGTTTGTTATACAATAATATTCGGCGGTCTTTGCGGTGTCTGGATGGGGTTACAAGTTTCTTACCATCGACGATAATCTTGTCAGTGTCTTCTACGCGATCGCCGATGACGGCAACCCTGCCGTTAACTTTGACCCTGCCTTTTCCTATCCATACTTCAATTTCACGACGCGAGCCAAATCCGGCTCTTGCAAGAACTTTTTGTAACTTTTCAGACATCATGCTGCTTTATGGGTACGAGCCAAAAGGAATAACAGCCCTTAGACCTTAAATTTGTCAATGGACTCTTTGCTGACAAATTGTATTTCTTCATTTCCGGTATCAAGTTCATTTTCTAGGTCATTGTCTTCATGCTTCGCTAGGGTAGTGCCCTGGTCCACTGCAGCCTCATCGTCCGCAGCCTCAAGACTCGATTTGTCTTCCTTTCCCTTTTTCACAGGTGTTTCTGAGGTGTCACTGACACCTGCTGCAGCAAAGCTTGTTGATTCTGTTTCAATTTCTTCGACGCCCAAGATTTCTTCCGATTCATGAAGGTCTTCAGATAAACCTATTCCCAAGATTTCATCCAATGGTTTTTTCGATAATTCGATAGCTTCTTTCTCCGCCAACAACTCACCGTCGTCAACAGCAGTTGGCTCGTAGCTATTTTCGTCGAATGCTTCTTCAGGAAGTTCAAGGATACGACGAGTAACTAGATCATCAAGGCCAATCTCTTGCCCTGATTTGTCAAGATCCTTAATTTCAGAGAGAGGGGGCAATTCTTGCAGGCTCTTTAAGTTGAAGTAATCAAGAAATCGCTTGGTCGTTGCGAACATGGCAGGCCTTCCTGGCACATCCCGGTGCCCCACTACGCGCACCCACTCCCGATCAAGCAGTGTGCGTATAATATTTGGGCTGACCCCTACGCCTCGGATTTCTTCTATATCACCACGCGTGATAGGTTGCCTGTAAACTATCAAGGCCAGGGTTTCAAGTAGAGCTCGGGTATAGCGTGGCGATTTCTCTTCCCACAACTTTGCAATCCATCCACTCAACTCTTGCTTTACTTGGAATCGATATCCTGAAGCGACTTCCTTCAATTCAAATCCACGGTCATTGCATTCTTCGGATATTACATGCATTACAGCCTTTAATTCCTTACTATCAGGGCGCTCTTTTTCGTTGAAAACCAGCGCAATATTGTCCAACGTAAGCGGCCTTCCTGCAGCCAATAACAGCCCTTCCACTATCATTTTTACCTTGTTATCTAAATCAGTCATTGATGTTCGACCTAGTTACCCTAATTAACTTCTCGATTTCAAGTGGATAGGCCCAAAGGGGTCCGCCTGCACTAATTCAATTAACGAATCTTTCATCAATTCCATCACTGCCAAGAAAGTCACCACTATCCCCAACCGTCCTTCTTCCCTAACCAGTAGAGACACTAATGGCACGAACTCACGTTCAGAGATACGTATTAAGATCTCAGACATTTTCTCTCTTGTCGAGAGAGTCTCGAGCTGAATATGATGATGCTCGAACATATCAGCACGCCGCAGCACACGAGAAAGACACATAAGTAGATCTTGCAGATCAACATCAGGATCTGGCTTTATACGTTCCATAACAGGCAATGCAGCTCCCGCTAGATAATAGTTGCGATCAATTCTTGATAATTCGTTAATGTTTTGCGCTGCTTCCTTGTATCTCTCGTATTCTTGCAACCGGCGAATGAGTTGCATGCGCGGATCATCTTCTTCTGTTTCTTCATCTTCATGGCGCGGGAGCAGAATGCGGGATTTGATTTCAGCCAGCATTGCAGCCATGACTAGATACTCTGCGGCAAGTTCGAACTGGCTAGCCTCCATCAACTCCACGTAAGCCATATACTGATTGGTGATTTCCGCTATTTGGATTTCTAGTATATTTATATTCTGACGTTTAATCAGGTAAAGCAGTAGATCTAATGGGCCCTCGAAGGCTTCCAAAAATACCTCGAGGGCATCCGGCGGGATATATAGATCCTTAGGAATTTCTGTGATCGGCTCACCAGCGATGAAAGCAAATGGTAATTCCTGTTGCTGTCCGGAGTTGGATAGGTTTCCTGAGGGAGTACCGAGAATTTCTCGTGGCTCAAGATTTTCCGTATCAGTGTCGGTACCAGGTTTCGTCAATCTTATGGTCTGCGTGATAGCGCTGTAGTGAACTAAATTTTACCTCAAAAGTTTCTTAAAAGCTCACTTAGTAATCCATGTTACCAAGTGGTCAGCCCCATAGCTGTGCGAACTTCACTCAATGTTTCACGGGCTGATTCTCTGGCGGTGTCGCACCCTTCAATGATTATCGAGCGCACTAGGTCTGGATCATGCTCATATTGCTGGGCTTCTTTCTGAATCGGTTCAAGCTCAGCCACAATGGCATCAATCACCGGTTTCTTACAATCTAAACAACCAATACCCGCGTTTTTGCAGCCTTCCACAACCCAGGCCTTTATTTCTGGGTCGGAATAGTTTTCATGTAACTGCCACACTGGACACTTCTCAGGATTACCGGGATCCGATAGCCTCACCCGTGCGGGGTCAGTTGGCATAGTGCTGATCTTTTTTCGCACGTCCTCAAGTGGTTCGCGCAGACCAATTGCATTGTTATAGGACTTAGACATTTTCTGCCCATCCAGCCCCGGCATCTTAGAAGCCGGTGTCAAAAGCGATTTAGGTTCTACCAATATCATCTTTCCACCACCCTCAAGGTAGCCAAACAAGCGTTCGCGATCACCTATTGAGATATTTTGCTGTTCCTTCAATAAAGCTTGCGCCCTTGCCAGCGCCTCATGGTCGCCTCGCTGTTGGTATGCGGAACGCAGGTTAGAATACAATTGAGCAGATTTCTTGCCCATCTTGCGCACTGCAGCTTTCGCTTTTTCTTCAAACCCAGGTTCCTTGCCGTAAATATGATTGAAGCGCCTAGCAACCTCACGGGTAAATTCCACATGAGCAACTTGATCGGAACCCACCGGCACAAGCCCGGCGCGATAAATAAGAATATCCGCAGCTTGTAATAAGGGGTACCCAAGAAAACCGTGGGTATCTAGGTCCAATTCCTGCAGCTTTTTCTGCTGATCCTTATAACTTGGCACACGTTCCAGCCAACCCAAAGGCGTCAGCATAGACAAAAGCAGGTGTAACTCGGCATGTTCAGGAATCTTGGATTGCACGAAGAGGGCGGCACTGACAGGGTTTACACCAACTGCAAGCCAATCTATGACCATGTCAATCACATTCTCTTCAAAAATTTTTTGATCACCATAATGGGTGGTCAATGCATGCCAATCGGCTACAAAGAAAAAGCATTGGTATTCATGTTGTAACTTCACCCAATTATTGAGGACTCCATGCAAGTGGCCCAAGTGTAAGCGCCCTGTCGGGCGCATCCCTGACAATACACGTTGTTGCGAATCCACTGTAGACAATTTGTACTCCCTTTCTATACTGAACCCGTTGCTTGTAACCCCTCGGCAGAGCTCATACCCCAAACCTGAACAATCCTTCTAGTTCTTTAATTATAACCCGTGTTTACTCAAATGGTTTAGGATCCCCTCTGCCCACTCGTAACACTCTTGGCACACCTTCCACCAAATCAATCATTGTAGTAGGTTCTGGTCCACAAACACCCCCATCAATAATCAAGTCAATCTGTTTATCAATCTTAAGCCTTATCTCGTAAGCGTCGAAAAGTTGTTCCTCTTGATCGGGCAAAATGACACTAGTACTCATAATCGGTTCCCCAAAGGCATCAAGGATCGCTTGGCTAATTGCATTATCAGGAACCCTCAATCCAACCGTTTTTCGTTTCGGATGCATGAGGCGCCGCGGCACCTCCGCTGAAGCCTTGAGAATGAAGGTGTATGGTCCGGGAGTATAGGCTTTAAGGATGCGGTAGACACTATTGTTAACCTTTGCGTAAATCGATAGCGAGGAAAGATCACTACAAACGAGGGTAAAGTTATGTCGCGAGTCCAGCTGCCGAATGCGGCGAATACGCTCCAGAGCAGATTTATCACCGATGTGACACCCAAGCGCATAGGTGGAATCGGTGGGATAAACGATTACTCCTCCTTTTAAGAGGACTTGAACAGCCTTTTTAATGACACGCGCGTCCAGGTTATGTGTATGTAATTGTAAAAATTCTGCCATGATTTCTGGTTTTCCTAGATTCTTGGCGTCCGCGGAGATGAGTGATTCTAAAAAGAGTGCGATTTTAATACAAAATACAGATAAAACGGGTCTCTGATCATGAAGTGTTCGCAGGTATCTCTCTTAAATTAAGAAGGAGCGCTCCTAAGGACTGGGCTTCAAGAAGCAGACACTATTAGCAAAATGCTTTAAAATCCATGTGATATACACAGAGTTTGGCAGTTACTCGCGGCCTGAACCAACAAAACATCATGAAGCAATTTATCGATTATATCCCCTTGGTAGTGTTCTTCA
>UINC01001465.1_pt1 | contig 21313 bp, 15 predicted proteins | sample 5385821 | NCBI WGS metagenome assembly UINC01 (sample SAMEA4666929, study PRJEB26691) | marine metagenome | isolation source: Pacific Ocean | place: Pacific Ocean | collected 2011-10-13 | reverse complement strand
TGGAACACACCGACCGAAAGCCTCTACATCAAACGGACCGACAGTTCGCAGAACATGCAGATGGAAGGAATGCCGTTCGGCACCCGTGGCGGAATGGCTGTCAGCCACGCATTCCCAGCCGATGGCGAGTACACCTTTACGGTCCGTAATCTGGGTGTGGGCACGTACATTCCCAACGAACAATTAGAATTGAGCATCGACAGCGAAAGGGTTTATTCCTGGGTTTACACCGAAATGGGGACGGCGGCTGGAATGACTTCGGCCGGTGACGGCCAACTCGAGGTCACGCTTCCGGTCAAAGCCGGATCCCGCCTGGTGGGGGCCACATTCGTTGCGACCAACTACCGGCCCAGCCTTGATGTGGTCCAGCACTTTGAACGCAAGTCGCTGGAGAACGGACGTGTTCGCGAACTGAGCAATTACCCCATCATCGGCGCGTTACGAGTGGAAGGACCGTTCAACCCTGCGCGACCCACCGATTCGCCCAGTATGCGTAAAATCTTTTCGTGCCGCCCGTCCAATGCCTCACAAGAAGAGTCGTGCGCTGAGGAAATCCTGACAGCGCTGGCTCAACGCGCGTATCGCCGGCCTGTAACAACCGACGATCTGGAAACCTTGATGTTGTTCTATGGTGAAGGGCGCAAGATCGGCACGTTTGATGACGGTATCGAGATGGCGCTCCGTCGGCTTCTGGCAAGTCCGCAGTTCCTTGTTCGAGTGGAACGGGAACCAGTCGAATGGAGGCCGGGAGAGACCTACCGTATTAGCGATCTGGAACTGGCTTCGCGTTTGTCGTTCTTTCTGTGGAGCAGCATTCCGGACGACGAGCTGATCGACATGGCCAGCCAGGGCAGGCTCAGTGATCCTGTCGTGCTCGAGCAGCAGGTCGAGCGCATGCTCGCCGATCCGCGATCAGAGAGTCTGGTCAAGAACTTCGCGCAGCAATGGCTCTATCTGCGAAACCTGATGACGACCGCACCAGCGCAGACTGAGTTTCCTGATTGGGACGACGAGTTGCGGCAAGGATTCGCGCGCGAGACGGAACTGCTCTTTGAAACGATTATGCGCGAAGACCTCAATGTTCTGAAGATGCTAACGGCGGACTTTACTTTTCTGAACGAGAGGCTGGCCCGACACTACGACATCCCCAACATCTACGGATCACGTTTTCGGCGTGTCGATCTCGGGCCGGAACTGGACTACCGTCGCGGATTGCTGGGTCACGGAAGCTTTCTGTCGACGACATGGGTGCAGAACAACCGCACCTCGCCGGTCAAACGGGGTGTCTGGGTGCTGGAAAATATTCTGGGAACGCCGCCGCCTGAACCTCCGGCGAACGTGCCGGCGTTGGAGGAAACCGACGCCGAAGGGCCGGGACGATCTCTGACACTGCGGGAGCAGATGACCCGGCACAGGGTTGAGGAGCCGTGTGCGAGTTGCCACAGGCTCATGGATCCTATTGGCTTTGCGTTGGAAAACTTTACCGCGGATGCGAAGTGGCGAACACATGATGGTGGCGACGATGGGAACTTGATAGATTCGGCTGTAGAATTGTTCGATGGCAGCCAGGTAAGCGGTCCATCGGAGTTGAGGGAAGCCCTGCTCAAGTACTCCCCACAATTTGTGCGCATGGTTACCGAGAAACTGATGACTTACGGCTTGGGTCGAGGTGTTGAGTACTTTGACATGCCTGTTGTTCGCTCGATCGTGCGCGATGCTGAACAGAATGATTACCGGTTTTCTTCGATCTTGATGGGTATCGTGAACAGCGATCCCTTCCAGATGCGGACAAAACCTAGAGAGACGGTTGCCGAATTAAGATAGGATGTATTGATCAGGACTGGATAGAGGAGGTCGATTGTGTTCATAACAAAGAAGCATATCCCACGCCGCACTTTTTTGCGCGGCGCCGGTGTGACCTTGGCCCTGCCCTTCCTCGAGGCGATGGTGCCAGCTTTGACGGCTCAGGCTCAGACAGCGGCTGCCCCAGTGAAACGCTTTGTAGGTATCTGGCATCCCCATGGCGCGGCACCCGGGTATTGGAGTCCCGTCGATGAAGGTTCCGATTTCGAGTTCTCCTTCATAACCAAGCCACTTGAACCGCTCCGTGACCGCACTGTCCTGATCAGCGGTCTCGATTCTACGGCTGCGTATTCCACGACTGAAGAGCCCGGAGGAAACCATGCGCGTGGTGCGGTTCTTCTGTCGGGCGCGCGTCCAAGACGGGATGCAGTAAGCCCGTATCTGGGCGTCACGGTCGATCAGCTGATTGCGCAGAAGTATGGCCAGGATACTCTCTTGTCCTCGATTCAGCTCGGCATCGAGGACGCCAGCCACAACAGTGGTAATTGCAACTGGGGGTACAGTTGCGCCTATACGAATTCGATTTCATGGGCTAATCCGACAACGCCTCTGCCCACGGAAGTTAACCCGCGGATGGCATTCGAGCGCATGTTTGGCGACGGATCGAGCCCGGAAGAGCGACGTGCGGGACGGCTACAGAGCGTGAGCATCCTGGACTCGGTGACGCGCGAGATCCCGCGGTTTAAGAAAGATCTCGGGCTGGGCGATCAGGCCCGGCTTGATGACTATCTGGACAACGTCCGTGAGATCGAGCGCCGGATCCGCAATGCGACCCACAATCCGGCCGCCGAGGTTACCGCGGAAGTGCCGTTTGGTATACCCGAAAGCAAAGATGTTCATTTCAAGATCATGTACGACCTGATGGTTCTGGCGTTACAGGCTGACATTACCCGCGCGGCGACGTTGATGTTAGGACGCGATCTTTCGGGGACCACGTTCCCGGAAGCAGGTTATATCGGGGGCTGGCACGGGATCTCGCATCATGGAGACATACCAGCGAACAAGGCGGGCTACGCGCTGGTCAACCGCTATCACGTTGAAAACTTGGCGTACTTTGCCAAGAAGCTGCAGAACACTCCCGACGGCGACGGCAACTTGCTGGACCATGTATTGATCTACAAGGGTAGCAACATGGGTAACTCGCACCGACATGCGCACGAGAAGGTGCCGACCATTCTTCTCGGCGGGATCGACGGGACGTTCCCGGGGAATCGCCACCTCGTGTTCCCGGACAACACTCAGCGGTGCGCTAACCTGCTCTTGAGCATGCTACATATGTTCGGCATTGAGCGGGAAAGCATTGGCGAGAGCACCGGAACGGTGCCCCTGGTGTGAGGCGAGGAACATCGATGAAACTTCAATTCAGGCAAGCCGTGTTGTGTCTGGCTGTTCTGATGGTCATCGGTACGGCTGTGGTTCCTGCAGCGGCGCAATTCACCGCCAACACGCGACCGGCCCGGCCCGACGTTACACTGCCTACGGGTCCGGCACGCGACGTGATCTTAAGAAGTTGCACCGCGTGCCATGGAATCGATGAGTATGGTTACTATGCTTTGGACCACGCTGGGTGGGACGAAATTATCGAGAGAATGAAGACGACGTCGAGCGGCGTGGTTCAGGGCGCGGTGATTGCCGACGCCGACAAAGCGATCCTTCTTGACTGGCTGGTTAAGCAGTTCGGTCCCGAGTCGACTCCCTTCCCACGGGAGTATGTGCCCAGGATCCTTACGGAAGCGGACTTCCTTGTAGACGACGGTGCTGAGGCGATTCTGGCCGGAACCTGCGAAGCGTGCCACTCCCTGGACCGGGTGCAGGAGGCTCGTGCGAACGAAGAGCAATGGCGTTCGCTCCTGCTCGCCATGATTGGGCGGGGAGCGGCGCTGCCACTCAGCGATGTCGAACCGCTCGTAGAGTGGTTGGCACGCACACGCGGGACGAACCCGACAAACTAAAAGGGGCGGAATCCAACCGCCGACACGAGGATTTTCAGTCCTGTGCTCTACCGATTGAGCTACCTGGGCTTGGATTGAGAGAGGCTATATTTCTGGGAGAATAAGATTGTTGTCGAAATACCTGAAAACACCAACTGTATCAGCGGGCTTTATCTTGCGATTCATCTTGCTTCTAGTTTCACTCTCAGTGGCCGGCAATGCTATAGCTCAGTCCAATCGATTGGCTTATTGGGCCAATCTTCCACGCCAAATGGCCTGGACCGCCTATAACCTTGGCTCTACAGGATATAACCAGGCGGTCGGGATTGGCGCTATGCTTCGTGAAAAATACGGTGTAACCCTGCGAGTTATTCCTGGCCAGAATGATGTTTCCAGGCTGTTGCCGCTAAAGACTGGTCGAGTTGATTTCTCAGCAAATGGGGTATCTACCTATTTTGCCCAAGAGGGCATGTTCCAGTTTGCTAATCCGGAGTGGGGACCTCAAGCACTGCGCCTGCTGATGACTTCTAACGGGTTGAGTAATCAAGCTATCGCTGTTGCTGAGGATACCGGCGTTACTAGCTTTTCTGAGTTGCGAGGGCACAGGATACCCTATGTGCGTGGCGCACCTGCGCTGAATGTGTCGATGGAGGCTTATTTGGCTTGTGGCGGACTGACCTGGGAAGATGTCATCCGGGTAGACTTTCCTGGCTACGATGCTTCATGGAATGGCGTGATTAATGGTGATGTAGACGCTGGGTTTGGCACCACGGTGTCGGGACCAATGTTTCGTCTTCAGGCTTCACCGCGAGGTATTAGATGGTTGCCTGCACCACATGATGATGCGGGATGCTGGGAGCGCATGTTAGCCATTGGGCCATATTTCACAAAAAACTACGCTACCCGTGGCGCAGGTATTAGTGTTGATAGCCCTCATGAAGCTGCGACCTATCCTTATCCGCTATTGACGACAGTGGCTACTAAAGAGAGCGACCTTGTTTATGCCCTCACTCGAGCGATAAGCGAAAATTACGATGAATATAAAGACTCTGACCCCGGTGCGATCGGCTGGGCGTTGGAGCGTCAGGTATTTCAATGGGTGGTGCCCTATCATGAGGGAGCCGTGGACTATTGGCGCGAGGTAGGTGTTTGGACGAACGAATTCGAGGAACATAATCAGTCGTTAGTCCAACGCCAGGAAGTGCTAGCGTCGGCCTGGGCTGAATTTTCTGAAGAACTTATCCGTGATCAAGACGCCTTTGTTGAGGCCTGGGAGCTGCACCGTGCCCAGCGTCTGGAGGAAGCCGGTTTCGATCCGGTCTGGCGATAGTGTCAAGTAAATCTGTTGAGTTACCAGTCCCGTTACGCTGGCTAACAGGTATCGCTGCTTTGTGCAGTGCATTTCTGGCAATGGATTCTCTGCGACTATTTTCAGAAAGCCCGCTTCTTGATTTCGTCATTACGTTACAGAACCATTATTACTATGCACTTATTGGGTTATTGTTGCCGCTTTGCTATTTGCTCAACCCTTCATTCCGCAGTCCTAAAAGTTATTTGTTTGATGGCGTGCTAAGTCTCGCAGCATTTGTTTCTTGTATATTCTTTTTTATTAATACCGAAAACATGCTGGATTATGGCTGGGAATTTTCGGCGCCAGGCTATGCTATATGGATGAGCTATTTGCTATGGGCCCTTATAATGGAAGCGGTGCGCCGCACTGGTGGCTGGGTCCTCTTTACTCTTGTCTTGGTATTTTCGCTTTACCCAATTTTTGCAGAAAACTTACCCGGGCCTATTTCAGGCATGGCTTCGTCTCTGGGAGAAACTGCCGGTTATCATGTCATGAGTATTGAAAGCATTCTCGGATTACCTTTCCGAGCCTTTGCCCAGCTCGTTATCGGATTTCTTATCTTTGGTATTGCACTACAGCAGACTGGAGGTGGTCGCTTTTTCATCAACTTGGCTTTCGCGGCATTTGGTCACGTGAGAGGTGGTTCTGCCAAAGTTGCGATTGTATCAAGCGGTCTGATGGGCTCTATGAGCGGCAGTGTAATTACCAACGTTCTCACGACTGGCCAGATGACAATACCAGCGATGCAAAAGAACGGGATGGAAAAAGAGTATGCCGCTGGAGTTGAGTCCTGTGCCTCCACTGGGGGTGTTCTATTACCACCAATTATGGGGTCGACCGCGTTTGTCATGGCGACTTTTCTTAATGTTGCATATACCACGGTAGCATTAGCTGCAGCCATACCCGCCTTGTTGTACTTCTTTGGATTATTTGTACAAGTTGATGCATATGCAGCCAGGAGAGGCTTGGTTGGTACTCCCCGCGATGAATTACCAAGTTTGAAAGAGACTATGAAGCAAGGTTGGTTCTATATTGCCGCATTCCTGGTTTTAATTTTTCTTCTTGTCTATTTGCAGCGCGAAGCTGTGGCTCCTTTTATAGCTACTGGTCTATTACTTGCGTTGAATCAGCTTTCTCCAGATTACCGTTGGGACTTTAAGCAAGCGGGAGAATTTCTCGTTGCCACGGGTAAGTTGTTGATGGAGTTGCTGACAATCATGGCAGGTGTGGGTTTGATTGTAGGGGCCTTATCCATAACGGGTTTATCAGGGACCTTGGTTAATGATCTGTTGTATCTAGCAGGCGATTCGACCCTGTTACTGTTATTAATGGGTGCTTTTTGCAGTTTCTTATTGGGTATCGGAATGACGGTGACGGCAGCTTATGTTTTTCTCGCAATAGTTTTGGCGCCCGCTTTAATTCAGGGTGGCTTAGACCCAATGAGTGTTCATCTTTTTATCCTTTATTGGGGGATGTTGTCGTTTATTACTCCACCAGTTGCACTTGGAGCTTTCGCTGCCGCCAGCATTGCAGGCTCATCTGCTCTAGCAACAGGCTTCAAGGCAATGCGGTTGGGCAGCATCATCTATTTCATTCCTTTCTTTTTCGTGTTGGAGCCCGCGCTAATAATGTCAGGTAGCTGGTGGGAGACCCTACTCGCCACTGCGAAAGTAGGCATAGGAATAATATTTATTGCAGGGGCTCTTCAGCGTTATTTACTTGGGCTAGGGTTACTAGCCCGCAAAGGAGCGGTTGGAATAATCGGACGCATGCTTATGGCAATTGGTGGCGGTTTGATTGCATTACCAACAACTGAAGTTATTGGTATTGATGTGGGTCAGTTGGTGCTTTTTATTAGCGGTTCATTAGCGGCAGTGTTTGGCGCCATATTAAGTTTAGGTCATTCTGGTCAATCTGATAAAATTTAATTCTTAGTACAGATCGAGACTCCACGCATAGGGCATCATTAATATTCTTTTCAATAAATTTGATCTGTGATGGGGTGCTGATATCCAGCAGGTAATATCTGATTGGGGTCAACCCGAATACTCAGGTAGGTTATCTGATCTAACCCTCGTATTTCCCTCGTTTCTATGAGTCTGTCTCTCTCATGAAACTGGCCCGAGTTTCAGCTACTAACTCGCCGGTATCATCTCTGATCATTTTTCCTTCCATCGCAATGAGTCGACTTCGTTGCTTGGTACAATGTCCTTCGAGTGTCACCCGGGTGCCAGTTGGTAAATTACCTTTGTATCTAATATCGCATTTTGCGGTATAGGCACGAATACCCTTTAGGTAAATCCAATTCGCCATTACGTCATCTAATACACTAAATATGATGCCGCCGTGAGTAACGCCATCGTAGCCACAATGCATGGCATCCGGAATAAATTCAGATCGGCAAACGTCGTCATCCATCCTAAATACTAGTTTAAGACCAATGCTGTTACTTGGGCCACAGACGAAACATCTCTTGCCATCTGTTCTCATGTTTTTCATGTAGCAGATTCCTTCTGTCAAAACCAAAGGCTATGATTATAAGCCTCAATTCCCTGAAATCTATTGGCGTGTGGTCTAATAATTAACGACTGGAGGAGATAATGACGGAGTCCTTATTTGCCTCAGGTTTTGTGAATTCAAACAGGGGAGTTTCACTCCATGATGCTTGATCATTTGTGTAAAACTTTATTGCTTTGACCTCTTTGATCCGGTAAAGATCAGTCAATCAGTGCTGGAAATCCCTTCGGCGGCTTCCTGTGTTTCGTGAGTTGCTCATAGCTATAGGCTATTTCGATTAATATGCCCTCCGCATAGGGGCGTCCTACGACTTGAATGCCGGCCGGCAGCCTGTTTCGCCAGAAACCCATTGGAATGGTAACAGCTGGTAAACCCGCTGCTGGAACTAATAATTGGCTATTGTCCCCTAAGTATTCTTCGTTGGCTTTATCAATATGTGCCGGCGGATTCGACCAAGTAGGATAGATGAGCGCATCTAGATTGGCAGCATCCATGGCTCTTACAGTATTTCCAAGAAGCTGATTGCGCAGCGGATGGTTGGGCCAGATAAGGCAGGGGTCTTGCCTTTCATCTGGCGCAGTTTCCAGTGGGAACTGGGAGAAAAATTCGAGAGCTCCTTTGGATTCAATTGCGAACTCACCAGACTCGAGAACCGCAGCCACATCTTGTAACGGTGGTTTCTCTAATGAATCTAAATATTGCTTAAGGTCGTAACGAAAACTGCCACAGGACTGTATTCCGTCATTGAGAGTGTCGAAATCTTCAATAACTATAGAATCCACTATCGTCGCCCCAGCCGAACGCATGTCATCGACCGCATCGAAGAAGAGCTGCCTGATTTCGTGGTCCGCAGTGTCGTGATCAACCAGTCGTCTGAATACCCCAATGCGTTTACCGGTCAAGCCGTCCAGATTAAGAAACTTGCGATAATCCGATTCTCTTTTATCAGGAAGCGTCAGGCTATCGTTTGAGTCATAGCCGGCAACGACATTAAATAGTTTTACACCATCTTCTACTGATCGAGCCATCGGGCCAGCGATGTCTCGATCAAATATCAACGGAATTACTCCATCCCGACTGGTTAAGCCCAATGTCGAGCGAATACCAAATAATGCCAGATGTGAAGACGGGCCGCGTATGGAATTTCCAGTATCACTCCCCATACCAGCGACGGCAAAGTTGGCGGCCACAGCAGAAGCGGTTCCACCTGAAGATCCGGCTGGCACAAAGTTAATATCATAGGCATTTGCAGTTCGGCCGAATGACGATGAAACAGTTTCTCGAGGACTGAATGCCCATTCTGCCATATTGGTCTTTGCTACTATTATTGCTCCCGCGTTACGTAGTTTGCGCACCATAAATGCATCATCGGGTGGATAGTTTTCTTGAAGCGTAATAGACCCACCGGTAGTGATCATGTCATGGGTATCGAAATTATCTTTCACTACAATGGGGGTACAGAATAATTCTGGCAGTGGGCTATTGGAAACTAGCGCGCGGTCGACTTCCTCTGCCTTCGATAACGCTTCAGGATTAATTACAGTAATTGCATTAATTCCTCTGGGCTTATCATAGCTCTCGATACGTTGTAAGTAGGTTGATACCACTTCATGACAGGTAGTTTCTCTCGTGACTAGAGCATGCTGAATTTCACCTATAGTGGTTTCAACCAGAACCAGTGGCTGCGGGCTCCATTGACAGGAAACGATTCCCAGAGATGTCGTTATCACTAACAAGGCTCTTTGAAAGTGGTTTGCGAATTTTGTGCTCATTCTTGTTTGTTTCACTTGTAGTTTTCCGATCCATATTTCAAGGAGTTTATACGGGAGCTATATACGATGTTACTAGGAGGTAGTGCCCATGGGCAGAATCGACAATCCACCGCGGCGCAGCCTCAGTGCCGACTCTGCCCGAGTCGAGCGTAGGTGCCACTGCGATTGGTCGATAATTGACTCAGTACATAAATGGGCCAGTCCCATTTATGTCGCTTGGCTAATTCTCTTCCGTCTCGACCGTACCAGTATCAGACTTAGGCGAGCCATCGCCATTAAATCCCATGGATTCATATCGTCTCCAGCCGGCAAGAATACCAACCAATCCGTGATTACCCTCGTGGCAGGCGTATTCATAGAGTGGATCAGCGGCGCGGCGTAACGGAAATTTTCCAGACCAGGTCTCGTCCCATGACAGCTCATCTTCAACCGTAAAATCGTAGTCCAAAGTGTCTGCATCGATTCTGGTGAAGCGTTCGGTTATCTGAGCCTGATCAGACATGCCAGCGTAGTTATAGTCGTGATAGTAATTTTGAGTATGAACAACAAGAGTGTCGTCTTCCCAGTGTGCGACAGAATCTCCCTCCCACTTGAGCTGTTGAGTGTGGTGTTCACTATCCAGTCTAATTATGCGTGCTGTGTGAACCATTTCGTTCAAGATTACGATATGGTCTTCTGTCTGTACGATCTGCACATTGTTATTATATGCGCTAGGAATCATCGGCGGACCGGCATTGAATCCCACAAGGCAGCGGTCAACCGTGGTGCGGCCTTCGGGGCCGGCACTCTCGAACACCATCTGCCCATAGGCAGCGCGGCGCTCTCGACCGGCCGCGTTAATTGCTGGTCGCCTGCCATTGGGTGGATCATAAATAAGCGAGGTTCGGCGATCGGCGATCGTCTGCACGCCTCGCTCATACCAGAAATTATTGTAGGAGATAACCCCCGGTGGATATCCAGCTCCACCTACAGAGTCAATAATCAGGTCTCGGTTCTGGCGGCGATTTTCGAACTCCTCCCATTCCTTGGCCTGTTCAGGGGTAAGCACTTCGAAGTCTGCCAGTTCTCGAGGACGATTCAGAGGAGTAAGCGTTCGAAAAGTATAGGTGCCCTGTAGATCAGGTTGGCCATACTCGGTCCGTGGAAAACCATCATCTTGTGCCGAAATTAGGGGAGCAACCAAACTGCTGGCTAGTGCCAGAATTAGTTTGGCATGAATTCTATTGTTCATTCGAACCTCCAACATTTTTCTATTTTTACCACGTAATTAAATGAAGCTATTGCCTGAAATTACGCCGGTTTTAATGATTATTCAATAGGTAAATAGTAAGCCAACCAAGCGAGGGCATAAATTTAAAAAATAGGCTCACACAAAAAATTCGATACGGTATTTTATTCTCTGTCCCTATTTGCTGATACTGGTTATGCTTCTTATACATCAATACGGAGGATGCGCAATGAATAAGCGAGAGCTCGCTGGGTTCTTGATCGGAGCGGTACTACTGACTGGAGTGCTGAGCTGGGTGTTCACGGCACCATACCTCGGTAACGAGGGGCTGTCTCGTACGCCCGGTGTGATTCTTGGGGGAACACCAACTCCGTCCTTGGATAATTTCACACCGCTTAATGAAAGCATTCGGAGTCCTTTGCTCATGAAGCAAAGCGGGTTCCCGCCTTTTGTTACCTATCTCTCCTGGGTGGGCACTCCCAATGGTGTAATCACGGCCACTCACCCGGACGGAGCACGATGGGCGCAGCGAGTGAGGGATCGCGGTGGTGATGGATGGCTGCGGATTGGTGAAGCGACTTTTACGATGGAGGCTATCGAAATCTTCGGTGACAAGCGCATCGCCATGATGGAGCAGTGGGCCGCCATGGTGGGCCTAACGTTAGATGATTCTCTCTACGAGGGATCAGCACCGCTGCGCGACTTTGAAGTCTTTTTCTGGAAGCCTAGATAGGAAAGGTAGCTATACGGGATCAGAGTATAAATATAAAGTTATTGAGTTATTAGTCTTTTCCTATTAATCCCTATTAATCTTAATCCAATCCGGATTCGCACAATGCCGGTAATTATTGTATTTTTGGCGCTGGATTTCAGCCTCCAAATGAACCGGCAACTCAAGACACGCGGTTCTGGTTGGAATGGAACTAACAGCTAACATCCACCGAGCAGGCATTACTTATGTTTTTTTACTCTCGTCTTCAAGCAAGTTTTAGATCTTACCTGTCCCTGTTCGCGATACTAAGCGCAGGCCTGACCGCTGCTCAGCCAGGCTCGGCTCAGGAGCAGACCACGGTAGACGGGATCGAGGACTGGGTCGCTGCGACCATGTGCGTGGTGGATCACCGCTCGGTAGACCTGGAGCAGACGCTATCCTTTGCCTTTACGGACACTGATGGTAATAACCCGCGCCACCTTAATGCCGCGCAGGCAGGTCTCAACACGGCCGATCTGTCAAAGCTGGAACTGGCCTGGGCGGTCGCTTTCCCCCAAACATCCAGTTTGCGTGCCGCGCCGGTGATTATTGGCTCGACTATTTTCTATTCCGCCACCGATTCCGGTCGAGTTTTTGCGCTGGACATCAACACCGGTTGCGCCAAGTGGGTCTATGATGCTGACACGCGCCTGCGCTCTTCAATGGCCTACGAGGTAATCGATGATCTGGGTACACTGGTGTTTAGCGATCAAGGTGGCATGGTTCATGCCATCAACGCGGGAAATGGCGAGGTAATCTGGGTTGCGAGCGGCCAAGCATCCAACAACCAAGCAATGATTACCGGCACACCAGTTATTCACGAAGACAAGATAATCGTGCCGCTTTCCGGTTCCGGTGTCATTACCGGTGGCAATCCGCGCTATGAATGCTGTGAAAATCATGGCGCTGTCACCGCGCTGGATGTGCGCACCGGAGAAAAGCTGTGGGAATACCACACCATGCCAGCGGCTGAATACACTGGCATGGTCAGCTCCACCGGTGTCAAACAGCGCGGCCCCTCCGGTGCCCCAATCTGGACTACGCCGACTGTTGATGCAGAGCGAGGCCAGGTCTACGTCACCACTGGCGAAAATACTTCGCACCCTACAACCAATACCAGCGATGCAATCATCGCCCTGAATCTGGAAACCGGGGAGGAAATCTGGGCCTTCCAGGCACTAGAGAACGACATGTGGAATTTCGGCTGCGGCGCCGGCGGCCCTAACTGCATCATTTTAGATGATACCAACGCCGTCGATTTCGATTTCGGCGGCCCAGCCATCCTGGTAGAGACAGGCGACCGAGAGCTGCTGATTGCCGGCCAGAAATCCGGCGATCTCTGGGCTCTAGATCCTGTCACGGGTGCACTGGTCTGGAATCAGCGCGTCGGTGAAGGGACAGCGTTGGGCGGCAACCATTGGGGCATCGCCACCGATTCCGAGCGCGCCTTCATGACCATCAACGATCCCGGCAATCTGGGCGGGAGCAGCCGGCCTGGTATTTACACTTACTTCGTCGGTACCGGCGAGCCAAGCTGGTACTACGAAGTGCAGCCGGATTGTGGTGGCGAACGTAGCGAAAGGCTTAGGCGTTGTGAATCACTCTATGGTTTCTCTGCCACGCCGTTATCTGTGGACGGAGCAGTCATCACTGGGGGGCTCGACGGGCGCCTGTTTATATTCAATTCGGACTCAGGCGAGCTGCTCTTTCAATACGATACAGTGGCGGATTTTGAAACTGTCAACGGAGTCGAGGGTTATGGTGGTTCGATCGACAGTCATTCCATTGCCGCTGGATCTGGCATGGTGTTTGTGGGTTCCGGTTACGGTTCTTTCAGTCAGGTGTCTGGTAACGTGTTGCTGGCGTTCAAACCGTCGGAATAACGCTATTCTCGATCAGCATCTAATCAAAAAGTAGCCAGAGTAAAACTGCTGTATTTTTACTCTGACCCCCATTCCCCTTTTGATCTTAAAGTTGACTGTGGGGCACACATTCGAGATCCTGGGTCCTTTCGCTGCTTGACCCTCCACACGCTAATTGGGAAAATCCCAAGCAGTTAATCCATATATCCACACTAACAAAGAAGGGGCTCGCTAATGGTAAACCGACTTAAGCCCACTGTAATCCTCTCAATCCTAGCGTTGCTTGGCACTTTATCGGCAAGTAATTCAGTAATTGCCCAGGAAATTGGTAACTATGAACCCGAAAAAGCCTGGGACGGCAATCCCGATCTCAATGGAATCTGGCAAGCAATTGGAACCGCTCATTGGGATCTTCAGGACCATGAAGCGAGTGCGGGGCTGCCAGAGATGGGCGCTATAGGATCAGTACCTCCAGGGCAAGGTGTAGTGGTAGGTGAAGAGATTCCCTACCAGGAATGGGCGCTGGAAAAGAAACAGGAGAACTGGGCCAACCGACCGATAGCAGACCCTGAAACCAAGTGCTATCTTCCCGGAGTGCCTCGAGCGACCTATCTGTCCTATCCTTTTCAAATACTGCAGGGGACAGACAAGATTATGATTGTGTACGGTTTTGCTGAGGCGAATCGCACCATTCATATGAATAAAGAAAATCCTGAACCACCGCCTTTGGATACGTGGATGGGTCGTTCACATGGTAGCTGGGAGGGGAACACCTTAGTAGTTGATGCGCAGGGATTTAATGGTGAGGCCTGGTTCGATCGCGCAGGAAATTTTGCCAGCAGTGCGCTGCGAGTGACCGAACGATACACACCCATAAACGCGGATGCTTTGTTGTATGAAGCCACTATTGAGGACCCCACGGTGTTCACTCGGCCGTGGCAAATTCGAATGCCACTTTACCGACGCTTGGAACCCAATGCGCGAGTAATTGAATATAAATGTGTCGAATTCTCCGAAGAGATTTTGTACGGCCATTTAATGAAGAAAGAAGAAGAGTAGGACAGATATATCCGGAATACAGATTAACTTAAACAGCACAACAGAAAAGAAGACTAACCAATCGGAGGTTCGCACCATGAAGTGTCGTACCACATTCACAACAATTTCCACCAATATCGCAAAGCTTGGCAGTAGGCTGTTTACCTTTTTGACCTGCATGGCATTACCATTTGCAGTCAGTGCCGCAACACCGCACCACCTACATATTGCATTGTCCAATACCAGTGAAGCAGTAAGCTGGTACGAAGAGCACCTAGACTGCGAAGCTATAGCCGGCCGAGAAGATGCTGTAAATTGCGGCAATACGGAAATCGAATTTTTCCTGGCCCAAACTGTAGGTGGGAGTCAGGGCACCGGTGTTGATCATTTTGGTTTTTCCGTTCCTGATCTGGACGCCAAAATGGCCGAGCTCGAATCCGTCGGGGTACGCGGCTCTGGTGTCAGACTGGTTCGCTTCGAAGACGGATCTCTGGTTCGTGATATTCCAGGGCTTTTTAAAATTGCTTTTATTACTGACCCCTGGGGAACGAAAATAGAATTGGTTCAAGATGAAGATTTGCTTGGTTTTCATCACATCCATCTGAATTCAGTCGATCCGGCCGCAGCCCTTGATTGGTACAGCCAGGTACTTGGTGGCGAATCAGCAAGCTTGAAAGGAATGCTGGACGGTGTGCTCTTTGATGATATCTGGCTACTTGCCACAGAGTATACCGATGGTCGCCCGGGCATCACGCAAGGTCGCACAATCGATCATATTGGTTTCGAAGTAGCCGACCTTGATGAGGCGGCGGTGCAAATGAATCGACTCTCTGTGGAGTTTCGTCAGGAGCCCACGGTACCGGATAACGCACGTTCTTCTGCCAAGCAAGCCTTTATACTCGGACCAGATGGAGTGATGATTGCGATTGTTGAGTCCGGCTGGGCAGGAATCGAGGAAGAAGCCGTTGTAGCTGGGAGTACCGAATCTACGGAACTCTACGTAGTACCCAGAACTCCCTGGGGCGAACCGGATTTACAAGGTATCTGGACAGCAGACGCCGCTCATGGGATTCCCTTGCAGCGTGGGATCGATGTGGCGGGAACGGATGAATTGACGCCGGAAGAAGCGGCAGCGCGTCGAGAACGTGGGACCTTAAACAGCATTTGGGGTTACGACAGGGAATGGCGCGATACCACACTGGGTTATGTTAGGTCGGCTCCTTCTACCCAGGTAGCCATGGTAATCGATCCTCCCAATGGTCAACTGCCCGGAACGACAGCGGAATACAGAGAAGCGGTTGCTAACGCTCCACGAAGAATCCCACCACAGCGAGCCAGAACACCGGTAGATTTGGGAACTTATGTAAGGTGTATTACTCGAGGCCCGGTTGGCATGATGATGCCAAGCATCTATAACAATGGACTGCAGATTGTACAGAGTCCTGGCAACGTGGCGATTCAAAAGGAAATGATTCACGAAACCCGAGTCATTTCCACCGAACCACGAGAAGGTTTTGGTGAAGGTCTAAAAACCTGGCTGGGTGATTCCCACGGTCGCTGGGAAGGTGACACACTGGTTATAGAAGTGAGAAATCTGAATGGCAGAACATCTTATCTTGGATCCAGTGAAAACATGAAGTTAACTCAGCGATTTACCCGCACCGGTTCCAATACACTGGAATATCAATTCACAGTAGAAGATCCTGCCGTGTGGAGTGAGCCTTGGACCGGCATGTTCAACTTCATAAGAGACGACAGTCAATACGAACTTGTGGAATATGCCTGTCATGAAGGGAATTATGGAATGACCAATACATTAAGTGCTGCTCGCACGATTGATGCGCGGGAAGCAGACGCAGCTGCTAATGAGGAATAGTTAAACGTTTAAAATTAACCGAATAACGATTTAAGAGGTAAAGCCAATGCGAATGCGTTTACTAATGAGTTTAATTGGTGCCTTAGGTATGTTCTTTTTTGCCTTTACATCCACTCAGGCGCACCATGCCTTCTCGGGCGAATTTGATTCAACCAAGCCAATCAATTTGCGCGGCAAGGTCGTGCGGATGGAATGGATTAATCCCCACGCTTGGTTGCACCTTGCAGTTGTCAATGAAAATGGTGAGGAAGAAGTCTGGATGATTGAAGCTGGCCCACCTGGCGCTTTGGTCAGACGGGGATGGAGAAAAGATTCGGTATTGCCAGGAATCGAATTGGTGGTTCAGGGTTATCATGCTATAGATGGCACCAACAAAGCCAATGGCCGGGAAGTAACCTTTCCCGATGGACGTAGACTCTTCGCCGGCTCTTCCGGCACCGGAGCACCAATAGATGGTTCTGACCCTACTGACCAGTAAGAAATAAAAAGCTCTGTAAGTTCCGTATTTGTTATGGGGATTTGGTGCCCGGGGGCGGAGTCTAAAAACCAGTAAATACAAGGCTTATGGGGCTTTTCTCTAATTTACCCCTCATAGACTCGATTCTAACCCCCCTAAAATTCATTAATGGGTGACCCTGCATATAAGGACCGGGGGAGCCTTTCCCCCTCCCCTAATAATTACAGTTGCCAACCCCATACTTAAAGCTAATTTGGGAAAAAATAAAAGAGACTCCATGACTATCATCAGTTTAATTATTTATATTCCGCTTCAGATTATTTTCATTCCCTTCGCGATTCTGGGCGTTTTGCTCCAGACGTATAAGCAGATTGTGGTAAGTAGGCGGCTCGGAATTTCCCAGTCTGCAATTGAGATAATCGTTGGTCGCTGGACCATGCACGTATTCGGCATGCGCGACGACGAAGCAACTGCCAGACTTGCAGCGGTATTGCCGAATAACTCATTGTTTGGCATTTGGTTAGCTCTTTTTCCATTGTGGGTGAAATGCAAAATTGCCGGCAAGCCTTTTTTTTATCCCCAGGTGCGTGAACCTGGGTCAGAAAATATAGCCAATTTTGTTATCGCCAGAACACTCTATTTTGATCGCGTTATTACGCGCGTAATCCCGCATGTAGAGCAATTTGTGGTTATGGGGGCAGGTTACGATGCGCGTGCTTATGGAAACTTTCAGCATAACGACGTGAAATTTTTTGAACTCGATAAAGCCAATGAGCAGCAACAAAAAAGAGCAGCCTTGGAATCAGCTGGCATTCCCTGCGAGCATGTGAGTTTCGTGAGCATTGATTTTACCAGGGAAAGGATATTCGACAGATTGATCGAGTCTGGTTATGACCCTGACAAGAAGACCCTGTTCCTCTGGGAAGGAGTCACGCTCTATCTTTCAGAAACTGATGTTCGTAAAACCATGCAAGATATTCGTGGTAGCGCAGCTAAGGGCAGCATTTTACTTTCCGATATCTACGCCGATCGCTTTTTCGAAAGAGCCAAGAAAGGAGCTGGAAAGAAAGCAATGGATTACACCAATGAGGGTTTGGATTTTAGTCTCGATTTCACTTTGGAATACGAAGAAGCATTGGCGAATTTTGCAAGCAGTGAGTTAATGGTAGTCGGCGAGACTTTCTTCATGGGACGAAACAGTGAAAAAGGACCCTTCATGGTAGTCGTAGAAATGCTTTACGAGTGAGTCTCATAGGGCGCTTTGCGCCTATTTCGTTGCACACCCGGCTATTTTGAGGAGGGGTTCCATTTGTAACAACTCGATTTCACGGTTGTTTACAGCAATGAGCCCTTTGCGGTGCAGCTTGCTGAAAATTCGGCTGATTGTTTCCAGAGACAACCCAAGATATTCTCCAATATCGCTTCGAGTCATTGGTAATAAAAGGTGAAAGGGAGATAGAGACACCCGCTCGCAGCGGCTAGATAGGTTAATAAGGAAGTGGGCAACTCGTTCTTCTGCTGTGTAGCTACTTAAGAGATCATGAAACTCTTTATCGTTGGTTATTTCCTTTCCCATTAGAGCTAAGAAGTGATGTTGCAGATCAGGGATTTGGAGGCTTAGGCTTTCTAGTTTAGAAAAAGGAATTTCGCAGACAGAAGCGTGTTCAAGTGCTTGGACGGCGTTAATATGACTTCTGTTAGAGATGCCATCCATGCCTATGATTTCTCCGGGGAAAAAAAATCCGTTAACCCGCCCTTTACCATTGTAACGAAATGCGTAGGATTTAAAGCTTCCTGAACGGACGGCGTAGACTGATTTGAAATTAGCCTTCTGTCTGTAGAGATGATCTCCCTTTTCATACGAACAGTTATGCTCAACAATTGCTTCCAGTTGTTTTATATCCGATTTGTTAAGTGCGGCAGGAAGGCAATATCTATTGAGCCTGCAGTTAGTGCAAGTAATAACCGTGCGACGCTGATTAACGTTAGGCATAGCAACTACCATGTAAATTCATGATATCTCACCTGCATTTTTCTCTAGAGTTTTAACCCACCTACATTTTCTGTTTGAGCAGTTTAACTACTTCGTTCTTAACTTTTTTCCAAGGGTTTGTACCACAATGCGTAACATGATGTAACGTATTAATCTTATTTGATCTAAATCAATATTGGCCCAATACAGTAAATTTATACTGCTGCGCTTGAAAGGCTTTCAGTTTATGCTAGTAGGTCGTTATTTAAAGGAATTCAGATTAAAAAACTCCTTCCCCGATTAAACAGATTTGACCCGATTTAACTGATTTAAGAATAAGCTACATGGGCCAGAAACAGTACAATTTTATAACTTCGCCATTGCTTATTAAAGCTTACTTTTGTGAGAGTTAAGTGAATATAAAGAAATTATTCAATGTAATGGGGTTATCAATTCCTTTTCTGGCAAGCAGCGGCGTAGCTATCTCTCAGCCTGTCAGCGACGAAGTGGAGGAAATCACGGTTATTGGCCGCCAGGAATTTATCGAGAAAGAATTTACTGCGCGCAGAACCGGGTCCAACTTTGATTCGGCCAAGCTGATGAATCAGGTGCCTGGAGGTGCAGTCAACAACAATGGCCCACTCACGGGACAGATACAATACCGTGGCATGTTCGGCCCGCGCATAAATGTGCGAGTAGATGGAATGCTTATCCACGGTGGTGGCCCCAACTGGATGGCACCCCCTCTTCATCACATTCCTGCGGGCCTGATGGAAGAATTGGTAGTTGAACAGGGCATTCCTTCCATTACTACCGGCGGCGGCATCGGTGGCGCGGTAACGGCGCTCTGGAAACGACCGGCTTATACAAGCGTCAGCCACTGGAATTTTACCGGGAATACCGAGGCAGCGTTTGGCAGTGTAGACGATGGCTCCAGCTTCTCAGGCGTAGCAGGCTTTGTCTCCTCTACCCAGCGTATCTACGGAGTAGGCAGCTTTGATGCGGGGGATGATTTTGAATCAGCCGATGGCGACGTTGCAGCGACTGAGTATCAACGCTCTGTTTACGGCTTTGGCTATGGTTTCCGCAGGGGGCCTCATGAATTCGACATCAATTTACACTCCATTGAAACTGACGACACTGGGACTCCTAGCCTGCCTATGGACATCGACTGGTTTGATACTGATGTATGGAATGCCAGCTACAAAGCCGAGCTAGGCAGTGCCGGATTGAAGGTTCGAGTTTACGGTTCTGAGATCGATCACGGCATGAGCAATTCGCTACTCAGGCCGACACCAGATTTCTCGAGCCTGATGCTCCCTCCCTTCATTGGTGATGACAAACGCTTCGTCGACGCAGAAAGTGAGGAATTTGGTTTCAAGGTTGCACTGGACTGGTCCGTCGGTAATGGAGTGGCCGTCATCGGCATTGAAGGTAAAGATGCTGAACATGATGCGACGGTAACTGATCCGGATTTCGCAGCATTTTTCGTCAACAACTTTAACAAATCCGAAGTTGAGAGCCTGTCGTATTTCGGGCAATGGTCGACTCTGGCCAATGAGCGCTGGTATTTGGAGGCAGGGGTCAGAGTGGAAGAAATATCCACTGAAACAGGCGCGGTCGATGCGTTTCCTGCTCGCTTAGTCGACATGAATTCAGCCATGTGGCCAGTGGGCACGCCACCACGAGCTGTGTGGATGCTTCGCGAGAGATTCAATGCAGGGGATCGCAGCGCGACCGATAACAATCTGGACTGGGTGTTCAAGTCCCGGTATCAGGCAACTGATAATCTGGTCATTGAACTGGGCCTGGCACAGAAAACACGCTCGCCACTGTATCAGGAACGCTATCTTTGGATACCACTCGAAGCCAATGCCGGTATCGGTGACGGCAACAACTATGTTGGCAATCCGGGCCTGGATCCAGAAGAATCTCAGCAGATCGAACTGGGATTCGACTGGAATTTTGTAGACTACTATTTCTCACCACGGATATATCATCGCAAAGTTGATGACTATATCCAGGGCGTGCCGGCAACCAACATGATGGTAGTCGCCGTATCGGCGAACGCGAATGGCGATCCAACCCCTTTAATGTTTGCGAATACAGATGCCGAGTTTGAGGGCATTGACTTAACATTCGGTGCTCAATTGAATGACAAGTGGCGCCTTGAAGGGATTGCTTCGCAGGTAGATGGTGATCGTGATGATATCAGCGACCATCTTTACCGAGTCAGCCCGGATAGCATCAGACTGGCGTTCTATTACGAGACGCCCAACTTCACCGCCAAGTTTGAACAGGTGTATGTGGCGGAACAGGATGATATTTCCTTTACCAATACCTTCGATCCATTGAACGGTAATAACTCGTCAGACCCGACTAAGAGCCATATGTTGTCGAATGTGTTCCTGACTTGGTCTGTGAATGACAACTGGATACTTTCGGCGGGCGCCGAGAACCTGTTCGACGAAGATTATGTGGACCATCTTACAGGCTTCAACCGCGTGATTGGCAGTAATGTGCCCCGTGGCAGCCGCATGGTTGGTCCGGGACGTAACTTCTTCGGACGTTTCCAGTATCAGTGGTAATTTGAAACAAAAAGTGTAGGAGTCTATTGAGAGTGATGTTTCCCGTTTTCGCGAGGGCGTAATTGATGCGATTATCAAAAGTCAGCGGTAACTAATCAGGACGCGCT
>UINC01001463.1_pt1 | contig 21362 bp, 25 predicted proteins | sample 5385821 | NCBI WGS metagenome assembly UINC01 (sample SAMEA4666929, study PRJEB26691) | marine metagenome | isolation source: Pacific Ocean | place: Pacific Ocean | collected 2011-10-13 | reverse complement strand
GTCAAATGGTTCATTTAAGAAAAAATGGAAAATTATTAAAAATCTCAAAAAGAGAGGGCAATTTTGTAACATTGAAGAAAATACAACAAGAAGTTGGAAAGGATGCTTTGAGATACTTCATGATTTCTTCTAAAAGTGGAACTCCAATGGATTTCGATATGGATAAAGTTGTAGAAAAAAATAAAGATAACCCCGTTTTTTATTGTCAATATGCATTTGCTAGGGCGTCATCTGTTATTCGTAAGGCTAATTTATCTAAAGAAATACCAGATATTCATTCATCAATTGATCAATTATCAAGTAATTATGTTAGCGAACATGAATGGAAAATTATTCTTAAAATACTCGCATGGCCATATTTGTTGAGTCAAGCAGCAGCATTTAAGCAGCCACATAGAATAATAATTTATTTAGAAGATTTGTGTTCACATTTTCACTCCTTCTGGAATAAAGGGAAAGATGATCAATCTTTAAGATTAATTGATGAAAAAAATATTAATAAAACAATCTCTAAACTTATTTGGCTTGAATCATTAAGGATTACTTTAAAGCAAGCTTTTAATATTATTGGAATAGATGCGCCAGAAATTATGTAATGGCAAAAAAAAGTTTATTTAAAAAAAGAAAAACATTTAACTATAATAAATATTTTATCTTAGGATTTATAATAATTATTATTATTTTATTTTTTTATTATTATCCAAATCAAGCATATTTTGAAATTCCAGATTTTAATGAATCATACTATATCGTACCAGAAGACAAAGGAGGTGAAAAAATCATTAACCAAGATAAAAAAGGATTGCATCTTTCTAACCCGTCTGTTGATAAGATAGAAATATTCAAGGATCCTTCCTTGAAGTTTTCTATTCAAGTATACACTAGTGACGATTATGACGTTATTAAAAATATGATCAAATCCATGATGAATTCAGTTGATTCAATTTTTTCTTCAGAAGATTTGTATGTAGCAGTTCTGAAACATAATTTTGGAAACGAATTTTTTTTACTTTATAAAAATTTCAACTCACGAAATGAAGCACTTGATCATTGTGATAAATATGTATATTTTTTAGATAATTGTATAATAGTAAATGTTCAAAATCTAGAATAACAATCGCAGAATCGCTTAAATATCTTATAGTTTAAAAATGTTGCTAGAAAATGATAATACACAAGAAAATAAGGATCAATTTAATATTCTTCTGACTGGATACGAAGGCCCTATTGATTTATTGCTTGATTTGGCACGAAAACAAAAGGTTAATTTATCTGATATTTCTATACTTGAGCTAGCTGAACAATATATTAAATTTATTAATAACTATAATAAAATTCATCTTGAAATTGCGGCGGACTATTTGGTTATGGCTGCTTGGCTTACTTATTTAAAGTCAAGATTATTACTTCCTAAAGATGAAACAACTGAGGATTTTGCTCCAGAAGATTTAGAAGAAGCCTTGAGATACCAACTACAAAGACTAGAGATGATGCAGAATATTTCAAAAAAATTATATGATAGACCTCTAATAAATAGGGATATTTTTTATGGAGGTTCTATTGAGGGAGTAAATATTAAATATAATATAACTTATAAAGCTTCTTTATTTGATATATTAAATACATACTCAAATTTAATTAATAAAGGAAATCAAGCTACTCGTTTGTCTATTGCTTTATCTGAGTTATATTCAGTAGACCATGCTATTCAAAGAATTAAAGGCATTTTTGGAACTATTACAGAATGGACAAATTTCATGAATCTGATTCCTCAATTTGGAACAAATAAAATAATTAATAAATCATCCATCACTTCAAATTTTGTTGCTTCATTAGAATTGGTAAAAAATGGATTTATAGAAATTAAACAAACAGAAACATTTGGCAATATTTTTTTAAGATCGAAATCTTTATGAAAATAGAAAGAGATATCAAAATTATTGAAGCTATTTTATTTGCTTCCAATGAACCTGTTTCAGAAGATGATTTAAGGGAAAAAATTACAAATAAAAATAATTTTAATGAATATTTGATAAATATTCAAAAATTTTATGAAGTTAGAGGGATAAACTTAATAAAAACTGGATCTAAATGGTCTTTTAGAACTTCACCTGATTTAATTGATGACTTAACTATTTTTAAACAGCAAAAAAGAAAACTCTCTAGAGCAGCATTAGAAACTTTAGCTATAATCGCTTATCATCAACCTATAACCAGATCAGAAATTGAGAATATTAGAGGTGTGCAAATGGGCAGAGGATCTATTGATCATCTTCTTGAGATAGGTTGGATAAAGCCTGGTGCTAGAAAAAATATTCCTGGTAAACCTACTCTGTGGTCAACGACCGATATTTTTTTAGAGCATTTTGGATTGGAAAATTTATCAAATTTGCCCAATAAAGATGAATTAAAAGCTAGTGGCTTCTTGGATAAAAGGGCAGCTATTGCAACAATAAGTGATTTGGCAAATAAAGTCACAGAAGATGCTGAAATACTAGAAGAAGATAATAATGAGGAAGAGAATTTAGAAGATTTTATTTCAAATTAACACCTCAACTTTCCTCTTAGTTGATGGTAAGATAAATTAATGAATAAAAATAAAGTTGCAATTTTAACAGCAGCAGGAACCGGCATAGGAGCTGATGCTGCTAAACATTTGGCATCTGATGGTTTTAATATTTCCATTCTATCTTCTTCTGGCAAAGGAGAGGCTTTGGCAAAAAAACTAGGAGGCATTGGTGTTACTGGCTCTAATCAGTCCAATGATGATATAAAAAAAATTGTTGAAGAAACTTTAAATAAGTGGGGTCGTATAGATGTACTAGTTAATAGTGCTGGTCACGGACCAAGAGGGCCAATACTTGAGTTGACTGATGAAGATTGGCATAAAGGAATGGATACATATTTCATGAATGTTGTGCGTTCTACTAGATTAGTTACACCCTTTATGCAAAAACAAAAATATGGTGTTATAATAAATATATCAACCTTTGCGACATTTGAGCCTGAATCTATATTTCCAACCTCTGGAGTGTTCAGGGCTGGACTAGCATCTTTTACAAAATTATATGCTGATAGATATGCTGCAGATAATATTAGAATGAATAATATTCTTCCTGGATTTATTGACAGTTTGCCAGAAAAAGAAGAATTTAAAGCTCGCATTCCTCTTAAACGGTACGGTATGACTAGAGAGATATCCGAGGTAGTATGTTTTCTTGCATCAGATGGTGCTGGGTACATAACAGGTCAAAATATTCGAGTAGATGGAGGAATTACAAAATCAGTTTGAATTTAACTTTTTTTGTATTTGGTAACTATAAAATCCCTTTTTTGTTGTAAAAATTCATTTATTTCCCTAGTTTTATTAAGTATATTTTTTTATCGTTATAAGATATGAGCTAATTTTTAATAAGGAATAGAGTATGACACCTAGTATTTGGCAACTTCTTATAGTTTTAGTAATTGTATTGCTTTTGTTCGGTCGCGGAAAAATTCCACAATTAATGGGAGATATGGCTAAGGGCATTAAATCCTTCAAACGTGGTATGAGTGATGAAGAAAAGAAAGATGAAAATATTGAAAAAAAGATTGACGAAGATAAATAATCTCAATGTTTTCTTTTGGTTGGTCTGAAATAGCGCTGACAGTTATAGTTGTTATAATTGTTGTTGGACCGAAAGAAATACCTAATCTTTTAAAACAAATAGGTTCATTTTCTAAATCACTAAAAAAAATTTCTCGTGATTTTAAAAATTCTTTAAATGAATTAGCTGAAGAAAATGACCTTAAAGATGTAAAGAAATCTATTTCGGATTTAAAGAACATCAAAAAAGATTTAGATCCCACTGTTGACTTTAAAAAGGAAATTAATTCCATTAAAGATACAGTAGGTTCTTTAGATAAAGAGATTAAAGAAATTGATTCCAAAGAAAAAAATACAGATAAATAAATTATGAGCGGTACAAAATTTCAAGAAATGTCGTTGATTGAGCATATAACTGAATTACGTAGAAGATTATTGTGGAGCTTTGTTTATATAATAATAATTTTTATTATTTGTTTTTATTTTGCCGATTTATTATTTGCTTTTTTGGCATATCCACTTGTTAATTTACTCGATACAGATAATGGTCAGGGATTTATTTATACTGCCTTGCAAGAAGCTTTTTTTACTGAGCTCAAAATCGCATTTTTTTTTGCTTTGTTTTTTTCATTTCCCTTAATTGCCATACAAATATGGAAATTCATTGCCCCTGGATTATATAAAAATGAAAAAAAAGCTTTCTTACCTTTTTTAATAGCAACTCCAATTTTATTTTTTGCTGGAGGTTCTATGGTATATTATTTGATAGCGCCCATTGCATGGAAATTCTTTTTATCTTATCAAAATTTAAATTCTTCAGGAATACCAATTAGATTAGAAGCAAAAATGGGGGAATATTTATCACTTATGATGAGGTTTATTTTTGCCTTTGGCTTAGCTTTTCAGTTACCAGTCCTTTTAGGTTTGCTAGCTAAAGCAAATTTAGTTACTCATTCTACTCTTAAAAAGTTTAGAAAATATGCAATTGTAATGGCATTTCTTGCTGCTGCTTTTTTGACACCTCCAGACCCATTTAGTCAAATAAGCTTGGCCCTGCCTATTATTATATTATATGAAATTTCTATTTATATAGCTAAAATAATTCAAAAAAACAAGGAAGCGTCCGTAGAAAACAAAGAAGATAATGCATAATATTAATTTTATAAGAGAGAATGCCACAGCATTTGATAATGCAATGAAACAAAGGGGTGAAACACCTTGTTCAGTAAAAATTATAAAGATTGATGAAGAAAAAAGAAATACACAAACTATTTTACAAAATATTTTAGCAGAACGAAATAAATTATCAAAAGAAATAGGTTTACTTAAATCTCAAAAAAAAGATGCAGATAAAATTATAGCAAAAGTAGAAAAGTTAAAAGAAGAAGCTTCAACTTTAAAGGAATTAGAAAAAATTAAAGAGGAGGAGCTAGCTGCAATATTATCAAGGTTACCTAACATACCCTCAGAAAGCACTCCACAGGGTAAAAATGAAGAAGATAATTTATTTTATAGAGAGTGGGGAAGTAAACCTAGTTTCAAATTTAAGCCTAAAAAACATTTTGAAATAGGTGAAAACTTAAACTTAATGAATTTTGATTTGGCAAGCAAGTTATCCGGATCAAGATTTGTAGTTTTAAAGGGAATGATGTCTAAGTTAGAAAGAGCTATTGCTCAATTTATGTTAGATAAACATACATATGAAAATGGATACACAGAAATGAATGTACCATTTTTAGTCAAAGATGACCCCTTGTTTGGAACAGGTCAATTACCTAAATTCTCTGAAGATTTATTTACTGCGGGAGATAGTCATTGGCTAATCCCTACAGCCGAAGTACCTCTTACTAATTTAGTAAGAGACCAAATATTAAATGAAAATTCTTTACCTATGAGAGTGACCTCTTATACCCCTTGCTTTCGTTCAGAAGCCGGAGCAGCTGGTAAAGATACACGCGGTATGTTGAGGCAACATCAATTTACTAAAGTTGAACTTGTTTCCGTGGTTCAGCCTGAACATTCTGAAGAGGAGTTAGAGAGAATGCTAGAATCTGCTGAGAGTATTTTGAAGGATTTAAACATTCATTATCGTATTATGATTCTCTGTAGTGGAGATATGGGATTTTCTGCTAATAAAACTTATGATATTGAAGTATGGTTACCTGGAGAAGGAGCCTATAGAGAAATATCAAGTTGCTCTAATTGTGGTGATTTTCAAGCTCGAAGAATGAACTCAAGATATCAAAAAAATAATAAAAATATTTTTGTTCATACACTTAATGGTTCTGGATTGGCTGTTGGAAGAACGCTTATTGCTATTTTAGAAAATTATCAAACAGAAGATGGGAATGTAAAAATTCCAGAAGTTTTAAAAAAATATTTAAATAATCAGTCAACATTGATTTAAGTGTTAGATGTTAGAAAAATTCGGCTCATACTGGAATTAAGGGAATCTGGTATTTCAGATACTCATGTTCTTTCTGCTATAGAAAAAACACCTCGAGAAATCTTCATTCCGGATAATTTTCGTAACCAGGCTTATGAAAATATAGCATTACCCATTGGGGATAACCAGACGATTAGTCAGCCGTATATAGTGGCTCTTATGACTCAATCTCTTGAGTTGCAAAAAAAACATAAGGTGTTGGAGATTGGTACTGGCAGTGGTTACCAGAGTTCAATTTTATCTCTTTTAGCAAGACGAGTGTATACAATTGAGCGTATTAAATCTCTACTAGTTAAAGCTGAAACGAACTTTAAAGAACTCAAACTTACTAATATTGTTACTAAACATGCTGATGGTAATTTAGGATGGAAGGAACAAATACCTTTCGATCGGATAATTTTTACAGCAGCAATAAATGAAATTTCAAATAATTTTTTTGATCATATTGATGACAATGGAATTATTGTTGCTCCAATTGTTAGTAGCTCAAAACAAATTCTCAAGAAATTTACAAAAAAAAATGATGCAATCTTAACAGAAGTTTTAGCAGAAGTTTTGTTTGTGCCAAATTTAAAAGGCGTAATAAATTAGACAGAACTTTTTGCCAAACTAATATTTTGAGATTGTCTTTTCAATAGATTTATAGAAAATAAAAGCACAAAAATTCCATAGAGCCAATTTATTATCACTAAACCCCAAAAGACAAATTCAAAAGAGGATTCTAAATAAAATATCAAATACCAAAGTACAATTATAGGAAGAACAACCATCCGTCCTAATGTTAAATACATAACAATATTAGCTTTTTTAAGACCTTGTATCAAAGCATTACTGATGAAAAATATTGGGTAGATCGGTTCCATTAAAGCTATAATTTGTAGATATGTCGTGCCGTATTTTATAACTTCTTTATTACTGGTAAAGAAGCTAACAGCAGTTTCCGCAGAAAAATAAATAATAAAGCCACTAAAAAACATAAAGGTACAACCAAATAATATGGCCTTGTTATATATTTCTTTTACTCTGTTAAGTTGTTTTGCTCCAAAATTTTGACCTACCATGGATAAAACAGCTGTATTTAATCCAAGAACAGGCAAAAGATATAATTGTTCGTAACGTATTGCCGTTCCATAACCAGCTAATGCAAGATCTCCATATTGACCAATAAAAAATAAAATAATGAAGATACCCACACTGATCATCATCATTCCTATTGATGCTGGAACACCTTGTTTTAAAAGATCAATTAAAATCTTAATTTTTGGCTTAAAGCAATTTAAATATAGATATTTGCTTAGTTCTATTTTTGTAGCTTTGTATATTATATAAACTGTTCCTAATGCTTGCGAAACAATTGTAGAAAAGGCTATGCCTTTAATTCCCATGGCGGGAATAAAACCGTAACCAAAGATAAAAAGAGGATTTAAAACAATATTTAAAAAAAAACTTACAATTAACACGTTTCTATTACTTTTAGTGTCACCAATTGCCGAGAGAGAAGAATTAACTGTCATTTGAATAAAAATAAATATAGAGCCTAAAAAAATAATATTGAGATAATCCATTGATAAGCGCATAGTTACAAAGCTATCATTCATAATTAGTATTATAGATGGACCTAAATTAATCCCAATTAAACTAACTATGACAGAAGCGATAATGGCAAGAATTATAGATTGCGCTAAATAATAAGAAGCTTTTTTAGTTTTCTTTTCACCTAAGGCATTTGCTATTAATGAAGTTGTCCCTATGCTGAGGCCGACTCCTAAAGCAATAATTATAAAGTATAAAGGAAATGTTTGTGCTAATGCAGCCAAAGCTTCAGCCGAAATTTTACCCGCAAAATAAGTATCAACAACATTGTAAAGAGTCATAAATACTGTACCAATACTTGATGGTACTGCTATTCTAATAAATAATTGTATTATTGGATCTTCAATTAAATTAGGTTTTTTTTTGGATGTAGATTTTGAAAACATATTAAATTTAAAATGGGCGTTTTTTAAACTATTTGAAGAAAGTTTCATCAAATATCTACAGTTATTTTATCTTAAATAGTTAACTATTACTTTTTTTTTATTTTCTTTTAACTGTAAACATTTTTGAAGTTCTATAATTGTACCTCTTAGACTCTGTTTAGTTTTGTTATGTGCATTAAAAACTAGTAATCCACTTCCAGTCATGTTTATCTCTTCATTATCATTTTGTATTGGCATTTCTATACGAAGAATATTTTGAATACCTGTTTTTTTAAAACCATCAATAAAATCATTCGTATCACTTCTATTAATCATAGGATACCAAATAATTATAATTTTATTTTCAAGTTGTTCATAGTTTTTGGTAATTAGATTTATAACTTTTTCATGATCATCTTTTTCTTCATAAGAAGGATCAATTAAAATAATACCCTTTTTTTGTTTTTTAATTTTTATTTTGCTAGGAAATCTAAAGCCATCATCATTAATAATTTTGATATTACTATTTTTTAAAAATTTGTTTTTTAGCAACCTAAATTCATTAGTATGAAGTTCATAAAAATACAATTCATCTATTTTATCAGTTAAATGTTGAATTATTTTTGGTGAACCAGGGTAAAATTTTAACTTGTTTGATTTATTAATATTATTAATTGTTTTTAAGTAAAAACGTAAATATGGATCATTAGTTGTAAAAGATAACATTTTTTCAATACCTGTTTGATGTTCTTTATTTTTTTGTATGTATTCATTATTCAGATCATAGTACCCACTACCCGCATGCGTATCTATATAAAGTATTGAATTATATGAATATTTAATTGATTTAATAAAATAAATTAAACATACATGTTTTAATACATCAGCATGATTTCCAGCATGGTAAGCATGTTTGTAATTAGGCATATTTGATTCCTATATGATAAATCTCTTGCAATTAATTAAATAATCGTTAACTAATCCTTTAATTAACTAAAGAGAAGATTTATAATTAAATTTTATACATAAAAAAAAATCTTACAATTTACCCCAAACATATTTTAAAAAAGGAGAAATACATGGCAACAGGTAAAATTAAATGGTTTAATCCAACCAAAGGTTACGGATTTATTGAAAATGACGCTGGTGGAAAAGATGTTTTTCTACACATTTCAGCTCTTGAAGAAGCTGGAATTGATACTTTGCAAGAAGGTGAAGCAGTCTCTTTTGAAATTGGAGAAAATAGAGGAAAAGAAAACGCCATCAATATTAAAAAGGCTTAATTTTTTTATTACTTATCTCAGAGGTTTTCTTTAAAATGAAATCCTCAGATTTTTTAGAGTGGGGCGGTGTTATAACCGCTATTTCATACACACTTTTAATAGCCCTCAATATTGGCGCTGAGTTAATTGGTTTTTCATTATTATTTATTTCGGCTGTTTTAATTGCACTATGGTCTTTTAAAGGAAATCATAAAGGTATCTTAATTTTGCAATTATTTTATGCTACGGCAGCTATATTAGGTTTTTTTCGATGGTTAAGCTAATATATTTAGTATTGTTTACTATAAACCTCCCCCTTTGTATTGTGCAAGCCGAAGAGCTTAACAAGCAAGAAAGAGTTTATTTTAATTTTATTGATTTAAATAATGACAAATTCATTTCATTTGACGAAATAAATAAATCATTACAGTTAATATTCCAATTAGTAGATGAAAATCTTGACGGAAAAATATCTCAAGAAGAAATTATAGAATTAAAAAGTATCATAGAATCACTATCATGAGTATTTGGGGGAAAATTATCGGAGGTACAACAGGTTTTGCTTTAGGCGGTCCATTAGGGGCTATCATCGGAATGATGATTGGAGGGTCATTTGATCGATCTGCTAGAAAATTTTCTAGTTCAAATCAAATTTCTCAACAACAAAAGCAAAATGTTTTTGCTTTGTGCATTATTGTTTTATCTGCAAAAATTGCTAAAGCAGATGGACAAGTTACTAAAGAAGAAATCTATATCTTTAAAGAAAAATTCAACATTCAATCAGAAGAAATGTCAGAAGTTAGCAAAATATTTAATGAAGCCAAAAAAAGTTCATTTGGTTTTAAAAATATAGCTGATCAAGTAGGTAATTTATTTTCGGATAACAAAGTTTTGCTAGAACAACTATTAAACAATTTATTTTACATAGCTGAAGCAGATGGAGTCACTTCTATGAATGAAGTAGAGATTTTAAGATCAATATCACAATCATTTCATTTCAATGAAACAGATTTTCAAAGAATTTTTCATTCACGCTTAAATAATAAAGAATCTGATCCGTATAAAATTTTAGGTGTAACTCGTGAAGACAGTGACAACAATATAAGAAAAAAATGGATTGAATTAAGTAAAGAACATCATCCTGATTATCTGATTGCAAAAGGAATGCCTAAAGAGTTTATTAAGGAAGCAAATAAAGAATTATCATCTATTAATTTAGCATACGATAAAATCAAGGAACTAAGGGACTTTAATTGATACCTGATGAACTACAACAAGAAACTATTAAGATAGTCTATTCAAAACTATTTCCCCATATAAAAAAAACACCTCTTATTAAAAGTTGGCCTTTAATAAATGATATCTTTGATACAAATTTATTTTTTAAAATGGAGTTTTTACAACATGCTGGAACATTTAAAGCCAGAGGTGCTATTAATAATGTACTCAATTTAGATGAAGAAAAAAAACAAAAAGGAATCACTGCCGTTAGTGCTGGTAATCACGCTATAGCAGCTTCATATGCTGCTAATAAATTTGGATTAAAAAACAAAATTTTTATGTACAATTCTGCGAATCAATTTCGTGTGAATAAATGTAAAGAATTAAAAGCTAATTTATATTTTACTGACCCACATTCAGCATTTAAAGATGTATTAAAAGCGTCTTCAGAAGAAGATTATTCTTTTATACATCCTTTTGATGGAGCTTTTACTATGCAAGGAACTGCTACTTTGGGATTTGAAATTTGCAACCAAATGCAAAATATAGATAATATTATAATTTCGGTTGGAGGAGGGGGATTGATTGGTGGAATAGGTTCTTTTGTAAAGCAAAAGTTTCCTAAGTGCAAAATTATTGGTGTAGAACCTGAGGGAGCAAAAGGATTAACTGATAGTTTGAAAACAAATAAACCCATTGAACAAGTACTAATAAATTCGATTGCTGATAGTTTAAGCGCCCCCCTGCATATGCCTTATTCGTTTTCCATATGTCAAAATGTAATTGATCAAATGATAACAGTTACTGATAACGAAATGATTGAAGCAATGTTGTTTATGTATGATAAATGTAAATTAATGTTAGAACCAGCATGTGTTGCGGGAGTGGCTGCTTTACAACGTTATTTTAAAGGTAAATTGAAAAATCAAGATACTTTAATTGTTCTTTGTGGTTCAAACATTGATATAAAATCATGGAATGATTTAGTTTTTAATTGATTTAAGAGAATAAATACCCACCAGTAATGCTTTTGTTAACTCCAGTTGTATTGGGAGTGCTCAAAGGTAGTTTTTTTAATGAACGTACAGCAAGATAGGCGAACATTTGGGCTTCTAATAAATCACCATTGTATCCAAATTGATCTATATTCATTATTTTAATTTTATTAAGTTCACTTCCAATTGATTTCATTAAAAAATTATTTTTTCTACCACCTCCTGTTACAATAATTTTCTTAATGTTTTTTTTAAGAAGTTTAATACCCATAATAATTGACATAACTGACATCATCGAAGCAGTATGTATAGAATCAGTGTTTTTTTTATTTTTTAATATATTGAAAAATCTATTAAAATATTCTCTATCAAGGGATTTAGGATAATTTTGTTTAAAAAAAACATCTTTTTGAAAATCATTCAATATCTCTTTTATTAAACTCCCTTTTTTTGCGTAATTTCCTTTATGATCAAATCTCTTTTTATAAAAATAAAAAGTCAAATCATCAATCAATGAATTTCCAGGACCCATATCAAATGCGATTAATTCCTTTGTTGAAGAATATGTTATGTTAGATATTCCTCCTAAATTAATAATAGCTGTTTTTTTTGAAACTTTATTTAAAATATATTTATGATAAAAACTTCCAATAGGAGCCCCTTGACCACCATTATTAATGTCGTTTTCTCTAAAATTTCCAATTATAGGTATATGAAGTATTTTATTTATTTTACTACATGAACCAAGCTGAATTGATATTTTTTTCTTTGGATTATGCAAAACAGTTTGCCCACTTATTCCAATTAAATCTATAATGTTTTTTTTTGTATTAATTTTTCTTAGGAAAATTCTTATATATTTTAGTAAATTGTTAGTAATATAATCTTCATTTTCATAAAAATATTTTATTTGCTGAGATAAATTATTTTTAGGAGCTTTTGATATAATTTTTCTTAATTTATTTTTATAATGAGGTGTAAACTCAAAAGTTGATTCTTTTATGATTTGAACAAAATTAGTACCATTAGTTTTTATAAAACTGCAATCCAGACCATCCATTGAAGTTCCAGACATTATCCCGATGACATTGTATTTTTTTCGTATAGACATATTCTGTTTATTCATTTCAATTATATATAATGCAAGTTAAAGAAAACACTCCAAAAGCTATTATTTTAATACTTATTGGTATGAGTACTGTTACTTTACAAGATATTCTTATTAAATTATTAACTTCTGAAATTAACATTTTTTTATTATTGTTATGTAGAGCTTTTCTTGGATTAATTTTCTTATTAATATTTTTAAAAATTAAAAAAGAGCCTATAATTTTTAAAACAAAATATCCAGTTTTAACAATAATAAGAGTTTTGTTATTTTATACTGCATTTATTTTATATTTTTTTTCCTTAACTAAATTATCACTAGCGACAGCAGTAACTTTATTTTTTGTCAGTCCTTTTTTTATTACAATTTTGTCAATTTTTTTTCTTAATGAAACTATTGGTTTTAGAAGATGGTTCGCTCTTATTATAGGATTTATTGGAGTTATTTTAGTTATGGATCCGAAGATAAATAATTTTAATATTTATACAACCTTTCCTGTAATCTGTGCTTTTTTCTATGCTTTGACCATGATTATTCAAAAAAAAACATCGCATGAAGACAGTTTATACTCCCAAGTTTTTCATATTTATATTTTTGCGACTCTAATTTCACTAATAATAGGTTTTATTATAGGTAATGGTAATTATAATGATCCATCAAATGAGCATTTACAATTTATATTTAGAGCTTGGTCATTAAATAATATCAATATTATCTTTTCATTATTAATAATAGGTATTTGTGGATTTGTTGCTTTTCTATGTATTTTTCAAGCTTACAGAATAGGATCTCCGCCAAGTGTTGCTCCATTTGAATATATATTAATTGTGTTGTCTTTAATATTTAGCTGGCTGATCTGGAACGAAACATTAAATTTTAAAGGATATATTGGTCTAGGATTCATAGTTTTTGGAGGTATTTATACATTTTTTAGAGAAACAAAAAAACAAGTTAAAATTACAATTGATAAACCTTTAAGAAGATAAGTAAATTATTTTGCAATATTTATTCACAACTTTTCCTCAAATATTTTTATTTTTTCTTTTATTTTATTTGCGTAACTTAAATAATAAAATAGATTGAAACTAGTTATTACACGCAAAGGTGATAATGAAATTGATTAAGGGAAACTTTAGTTAGTTTATATCGGGAGGAAATGCACGGTATAAGAAAAGGGCCTAGCTTGCTGGGTCTTTTTTTTTGTAAATTTATATTATTTATCTATATTTTTATAGAAATTGCTTTTACTTTTTTTTAGTATTCTTTTAGTTGAAAAAATGAAAAAATATAAAAAACATCTTTAATTATCTTAAACTAATCTATGAAAAATATATACGGAATACTTTTAAGTACGATTTTAGATGAAATTATTCCAATGACAAGAAAAGCTATATTAAAAGGGAATAAGATTTTCGGTGCTGCAATATTAAGCAAAAGAGATTTTACAACAATTGTTATTGGAACAAACAATGAAATTATTAACCCGTTAATGCACGGTGAAATATCTGCGATAAATAAATTTTATTTAAATAATCATGATGAAAACATCAATCCTAAAGATTGTATTTTTCTAACAACCCATGAACCTTGTTCCCTATGTTTGTCAGCAATAACGTGGGCGGGTTTTGATAATTTTTTCTTTTTTTTTCCTTATTCAGATACAAAAAAAAAATTCAATATTCCTCATGACCTTAATATTTTAAGTGAAATTTTTTATATTAAAAATGGCGCATACAATAAAAATAACAATTACTGGAAAAGTTATTCAATTCTAGATGAAATCAAAAATGATTCAAAATTTACTACTAAAATAAGGAAAATATACTCAGAATACAAAAAATTGTCAGAAAAATATCAAAAATTAAAGAAACAAAACAATATACCTCTAAATTAATTTGTTAATTTATTTATAAGGGTGTAAAGTGTATTTGTTAAGCGGGAGATACTGTTTTATAACAGAGCCGAAGGAGCAACGACCCGGAAACTCTCAGGCAAAAGGACCGCTAAAATTAATATTCTGGAAAACGAGCGGAAGCTCTACCGACGGTGCAAGCGTTAGCTAAAACTCTCAGGTTCAATGACAGAAGGGCAAAGTTAGGATTAAACTTTGTCTAAGACCTTGAATACAGTTTTTTTAAATGATTTCCATATAAAACATAAGGCTAAGTTATCTCCCTTTGCTGGCTACTCTATGCCTATTTATTATTTAAATGGTATTATTAAAGAACATCTTCATGTCAGAGAATTAGTTGGTGTTTTTGATGTATCGCACATGGGGCAAATTTTAATTTCCAACTCAAAACACAACACTTCTTCACTTGAACAATATATTCCTTTAAATCTCGGAAAATTAGAATTTAATAAATCAAAATATTCATTTTTATTGAATGTAAATGGCGGCATTATAGATGACATAATAATTTCAAAGATTATAATTAATGATAATGAATTTTTTTTTATTGTTTATAATGCAGACAGAAAAACAGTTGATAATAAAATATTCGAAAAGATATTAAATGATTATATTTATATTCACGATCAATCATTAATTTCAATACAAGGTCCGCTATCATACAGCTCACTTTCTTTTTTAAAGATCAAGCCTGATATGAATTTCATGCAGATAAATTCCACCAACTTTCAAGAACAAGAAATTATTATAAGTAGGTCAGGGTATACAGGTGAAGATGGTTTTGAAATCTCTATTCCAAATATTATTTTAAAAAATTTTATGGATAAATTAATGAAATCAACAAATGTCATATTATGTGGTTTAGGATCTAGAGATACTCTAAGAATGGAAGCTGGATTAAGCTTGTATGGTAATGAATTAACAGAGGAAATTACACCCGTGGAAGCAAAACTTTTATGGGCCATTGACAGAAATAGATTAAAGGAATGCAATTTTAATGGCTGTAAAACTATCTTACACCAAATAAAAAATGGTGTTAAGAAAATTAAAATTGGGATTAAGTCTGTTACAAAATCTATGCTAAGATCACAGATGAAAATATTTGATGAAAAAGAAAAGGAAATAGGATTTATTTCTAGTGGTGGCTTTTCACCGTCTTTAAAAGTTTCAATAGGATTGGGATATGTTGATATTAATCATCAAGATAACAAATTGTTTTGTTTAATTAGAGACAAAATGGAGAAAATAGAAATTGTCAAATTACCTTTTATTTCTCATAAATATAAGAAAGGATAATTTTATGAATGAAAAAAAATATTCTAAAGATCATGAATGGCTAGAATTAAATGATGATATCGCAACTGTTGGTATCACTAACCATGCTCAGGAAAGTTTAGGAGATATAGTTTTTATAGAGTTGCCCGAAATTGGAAGGTTAGTCAAGTTTGGTGACCAAATTGGAGTTGTTGAATCAGTAAAAGCAGCCAGTGACCTCTTTTCACCTGTTAGTGGTGAAATCATTGAAGTAAACAATGAACTTCAAAATTCACCTCAATTGTTAAATACAGATCCTGAAAACACAGGTTGGTACATGAAAATAAAAATAGATAATACTGAAGAATTAACTAATTTAATGAATTTTAATCAATATAAAGAAATGATTTAATAATATATTTATGAAAAAGTTTTCTCAATTTACTTATCGTCATATTGGTTCAGATAGTAAAAACCAAGATTTAATGCTCAAGGAGATAGGTTGTAAATCATTAAAAGATTTGCTTAAATCAACATTACCTAACAATATTTTACAAAATGATTCTTTAGATATTCCTTTTCTTGATACAGAAATTGAAATGTTAGATGAAATGTCAGCTCTATCAAGAACAAACAAAAATTTTAAAAGTTATATTGGTATGGGTTACTACAACAACATTACACCTAGTGTTATTCACAGAAATATGATTCAAGATCCAGGTTGGTATACTGCCTATACACCTTACCAACCTGAAATATCACAAGGTCGATTGGAAATGTTAATGAACTTTCAACAATTAATAATTGATATGACAAAGTTAGATGTCGCAAATGCTTCGCTTTTAGATGAGGGAACCGCTGCAGCTGAAGCTATGACACTTTGTTTTCGTCATGCTTTTGATAAAAATAAAAATACTTATTTAGTCCATTCTTTATGTCATCCTCAAACTATTTCAGTAATTAAAACACGAGCAAAACCTTTAAATATAAAAATTAAATTATGTGACGAAATTAAAGAATTAGATTTAAAGGAATGTTTTGGAATATTATTTCAATATCCTGATACATTTGGTCATTTAAGCGATTTAGAAAATCTAATTAAAATTTGCCATAAAAATAAAACACTTGTATGTGTTGCTACAGATTTATTAAGTTTAGCTTTGCTTAAACCTCCAGGTGAAATGGATGCTGATGTTGTATTAGGCAGCTCTCAAAGATTTGGAACTCCTTTAGGATTTGGAGGTCCTCACGCTGCTTTTTTTGCTACAAAAAACAAATTTATAAGATCTATGCCAGGAAGAATTATAGGTGTAACAATAGATAAAAGAGAAAAAAATACTTATCGTATGACTCTTCAAACTAGAGAACAACATATTCGAAGAGATAAAGCAACAAGTAACATTTGTACATCTCAAGCACTATTAGCAAATGTTAGTGCTGCTTATGCTGTTTATCATGGACCAGAAGGTATTAAAGTAATAGCGAAAAATATTCATGAAAAAACTAAAGTACTAGCACACGCTATTAAAACAAAATTCAAAATTTATTCTAATAATTTTTTTGATACAATTGTCATTCATACAAATAATATGTCTAATAGATATTTTGTTAAAGCTTTAAATGAATCAATAAATATCCGATTTATAGATGATGATCGTGTTGGTATTTCTTTAGATGAAACAACTAGTAAAAAAGATGTTCTTAAATTATTATCAGTTTTTGGTATTGAAATTAAATATGAAAATATCGCAAAACAATTAGAAAATGTTGATATTGGTATTTTAAAAGAAAAAGCAAGAACTTCATCTTATTTAGATCACCCTATATTTAATAAATATCGATCTGAAACTGAAATGATGCGCTATCTAAAGAAATTAGCTGATAAGGATATTGCACTAAATAGAGCAATGATTCCACTTGGATCATGTACGATGAAACTAAATGCTGCTACTGAGTTAATTCCGATAGCGTATCGTGGTTTTGCAAGAATACATCCTTTTGTTCCTATGGATCAAGTCAAAGGATATTTAAAATTAAGTGAAGACTTAAATAAAATGTTATCTCATATTACAGGTTTTGATCAAGTTTCAGTACAACCTAATTCTGGTGCACAAGGAGAGTATGCAGGATTAATGACTATCCGCGCTTATCTTAATGATCAAAACCGAGGAAATAGAAATGTTTGTTTGATACCAAGTTCATCGCATGGCACTAATCCCGCCTCTGCAGTAATGGCTGGTATGTCAGTTGTTGTCATAAAGTGTGATGATAATGGCAATGTAGATATTAAAGATCTACAAATGAAAGCATCTCAATATTCAGATACATTAGCTGCATTGATGATAACTTATCCATCTACACACGGTGTATTTGAGCAAGAAATTGTAAAGATTTGTGAAATTATTCATTCCAATGGGGGACAATGCTATTTGGACGGAGCCAATCTAAATGCATTAGTTGGTGTAGCGAAACCTGCTTTATTTGGTATTGATGTATGTCATATTAATTTACATAAAACTTTTTGTATTCCCCATGGAGGAGGAGGGCCTGGTGTTGGCCCGATTGCTGTAAAAAAACATTTAACATCATATTTGCCTACTCATATTTATGATCCTTTCAAATCTGAAAAAACTAAATCTTTTGGAACTGTATCTTCAACACATTGGGGTAGCGCTTCTATACTTCCAATTTCTTACGCTTATATTCGTATGATGGGTGGCTTGGGATTAAGACACGCTACAACAATAGCATTATTACATGCAAATTATATAGCAAAACGTTTAAGTAAATATTATCCTATTCTTTACACTGGTCAAAATAACAGAGTGGCACATGAATGTATAATTGATATACGTCCAATAAAAAAAGAATATGGAATAAGTGAAGAAGATATTGCAAAACGTTTAATAGATTACGGCTTCCATGCTCCTACTCAAAGCTTTCCAGTACCTGGTACTTTAATGATAGAACCAACTGAAAGTGAATCAAAAGTTGAAATTGATCGTTTTTGTAAAGCTATGATATTAATAAAAAGTGAAATTAACATGGTTGGTAAAAAATATAGTAAAGAAGACAATCCTTTGGTCAATGCACCGCATACAGCTGAAGAAATGGTAGAAGACGAATGGAATCATTGTTATTCAAAAAAAGTTGCCTATTATCCTGATAGTAGATTAATTGAAAATAAATATTGGCCTCCTGTTAAACGAATTGATAATGTATATGGTGATAGGAATCTTTTTTGTGCCTGCCCTCCACTTGAAGATGATAAGAAATTAGACAAAACAGGTTAATATTTCAATATTATTCTCAACTTATTTAATTAACTCTTCCAAAAAAAGTTTTTCTGGCATTTTCAGACAATTCTATTCCTTCTTCTAAATTATAATTTAAGGTAACAAGTATCCTGCCCTTATTTGAAGTAACTGGAGTTACACGATGTAGATAGTTTCTTCCGTAGAATAATAACAAGGTTCCAGGTTTAACGGCTATTTTTTTTACTGGATACCTACCAGTTAATACATCCTGAATTAGTTTTTTATTAAGATAGTTTTTTTCATAATCTCTTCCCTTGTTGATATATTCAAATATACCTCCTGAATCTGCATTTTCTATCATCAAAGTTATTGCAAATGACGCGTTATCAAAATGCCACCCCAATTGCTGATTTTTTTCATAATAATTATAATTAATTGAAGAAAGTTTATCTTTGTAGGGAAATATTTTTGGAACATCTAAAGTTTTTTCAATAAAATAAATAAATTCCTGAGATTGATATAATTGATTGAGATAAGAGTCATTGGGGATTAAATCATGAGGAATGCAACCCTTATCACTTGTCATTTCTATATTACAAGGATCATCATTCGACAAATTGTTATCCTTTTTGTTTAGAAGTATGGTGTGTCCTTGAGAACAATAAAAAGCTTTATTGTGAAGAATTTTAGCTTCTTCCTGAATTTTCATTAATGCTTTTATATCCAAAAAATTATCAAGTTGTAGAGAAGATTTTTCCAATATTTCTTTATTGCATGATTTTATATAAACATCTTTGTTAATAGGATGAAGATTTAAGTTAACTATTTGATTTAATACTTCCATGGTTTATTAATTATAATTTCATTAAATGATTTATATTAATCTATTAATAATTTTTCTTCTAATAATTTTTATACATGAGTTAGGACATTATTGCGCAGCCCGTTTATTTAATGCTCAAGTTACTGATTTTTCAATTGGATTTGGTAAATCAATCTACAATTTTGTTGATAAAAATAATACCAATTGGAAAATTTCTTTAATTCCACTTGGTGGTTATGTAAAAATTAAAGGTCTGGATACTATTTTTCAAAAAGAGTCAAAATCAGGATACGAAATAGGATCTTTTCAATCCTTAAATTTATTTAAAAAAATTGTAATTTTATTAGCAGGTAGTTTTTTCAATATTCTATCTGCCTGGCTTTTTTTATTTATTACACTTTTTTTTGTTGGCATCGTATCTTATACTTCTGAGGTAGGGGAAGTTATGAAAGATTCTCCCGCTTCAATTAATGATATTCAAAAAGGAGATATTATTACATCAATCAATAATCAAATTATTAACGAATTTAATGATATTCCTAAAGCTATAGGTTCAGAAAAATTCATTTCAATTGATCTGTTGCGGGACAATACTATTATAACAAAAAAATTTGAATTAAAGTTCAACTCGGAATTGCAAAAATATTTAATTGGTATTTCAAGTACTAATAACCCTATTATAAAACGTTATTTATTTTTTGAATCATTTTCTCAATCTTTATATTTTATCCCAAATTATTATTTATCCACCTATAAGTACTTAAAACAATCAATAAATAACAACACAATTACAAAGGAATTATCTGGTCCAATAGGTATAGTTAAGATGGCCGATCAATTAATGCTAGATAAAATTAAGGGTATTGTACTATTATTTATAGTAATTTCACTTTTTGTAGGAATATTTAATTTAATACCTGTGCCGTTACTTGATGGAGGTCACATTGTATACTTCATTATAAGACGTATTTTTTCTGATTCATTACCTGAATTTGTTACAAAAATATATCTTATAGTTGGTTTTACAATTATTTCTTTCTTATTTCTTGTAGTTACTTTTAATGATATTTTTTATAAGTAAATTAACTGAATTAATATAACTAGTCTTTGTGATAATTATTGAGGGAAAATATGAGTAATTTTGAAGACGTTAAACATTTTATGACTACCTACGGCCAAGAGGTTAAAACTAAATCTGAGTTTCCCGAAGAACAAATTATTAAACTGCGCATTGATCTTATCAAAGAAGAGTTAAATGAACTTACCGACGCTATTAAACAAAGAAATTTAGTTGAAGTTGCCGATGCACTAACAGATATTCTATATGTCACTTATGGAGCAGGGCATTCTTTTGGCATAAATTTGGATCTGTGTTTTGCCGAAGTCCAACGTTCCAATATGAGTAAGTTAGGTGAAGATGGCAAACCAATATACAATGAACATGGCAAGGTTATGAAAGGTTCCAATTATACAAAACCAAACTTAAAACAATTCATTAAAGCCAGTTAGGAATTGGCAAGTTATTTTTTATTAAAAATTC
>UINC01001459.1_pt1 | contig 21483 bp, 19 predicted proteins | sample 5385821 | NCBI WGS metagenome assembly UINC01 (sample SAMEA4666929, study PRJEB26691) | marine metagenome | isolation source: Pacific Ocean | place: Pacific Ocean | collected 2011-10-13 | reverse complement strand
CCCAGCGCAGCTCCAGGTTTTCCCGCTCTCCGAACCGGGTCAGGACCAGGGTCTCGTCGAGTCGGCGGCGCCCTTTGCAACAGTTGCACTCGTAGCGGTCGTCGTGAGTCGGACACATCGACGGCAACGCGACCAGACTTTTACACGAGACCGACAGGGACCGAGGTCAGCACCGGGTGCTATGCTCAACCTTGAGTATGGCTTGGTCATCGCCTCCGTGCGATGCGACCGCCCCGGTCATCCGTAATCACTTAGGACGCAGCCCACGCGTTCATCCGAAAGGCCTGCCCCATCATGAATTATCGTCGTCTTGCGAACACCGGAATCTACCTGTCGGAGCTGTGTCTGGGGGCAATGACTTTCGGTGGGACGGGATTATTTCAGGCGATCGGCACCCTGGGACAAAGTGACGCTGACGCGTTGGTCCATCGCTCACTCGACGCGGGCATCAACTTCTTCGACACCGCCAATGTGTACTCGACCGGTCAATCGGAAGAGATGCTCGGCAAGGCGCTTGGTTCGCGGCGCCAGGACGTTGTCGTGGCCACGAAAGTACGTGGGCGGATGGGCGAGGGCCCGAACGAGATCGGCTTATCGCGCGTACACATCATGCGGCAATGTGACGACAGCCTCCGCCGACTCAACACCGACTACATCGATCTGTACCAGATTCACGGTCACGACCCAGTGACTGCGATTGAAGAAACGCTGGGCGCTCTCAGCGACCTGGTCCAAGCCGGAAAAGTGCGTTATATCGGCTGTTCGAATCTGACAGCTTGGCAGCTTATGAAATCCTTGGGGGTTTCAAGACAACACGGACTGGCCGAGTTCATTAGCACGCAGTCCTACTATTCGATTGCCGGTCGAGAGCTCGAACGCGAAATGATCCCGCTCGCCCAGGACCAGCAGATCGCGGTGCTTCCCTGGAGCCCGCTCGCCGGCGGCTTCCTGTCTGGGAAGTTCACGCGGAACGGAGAGACCGACCCGACCGCCCGACGCGTGACGTTCGATTTTCCGCCCGTGAACAGAGTGCTCGGCTACGACATCATCGATGTCATGCGAGAGGTCGCCGACGCCCATGACGTCTCGGTGGCGCAAATCGCGCTCGCTTGGCTGCTTGCCCAAGCTGCCGTGACCAGCGTAATCATTGGTGCCAAACGACTCGATCAGCTCGATGACAACTTACGCTCAGTCGAGGTGACACTTACCGGGGACGAACTCGAACGGCTAAACGCGGTCAGTGCTCTTCCGGTGGAATATCCGACGTGGATGCAGGCCATGCAGACCGACCGCGAGCCTGGCACCACCCGAGACTGGGAAGAATTCACAAAGAAGTAGGCACCTCTCGACCACGCAGGGCGCAGATAAGGCCATCGCCACCGGGTGGCGAGAAGCTGCGCCCTAAGAAACTCAGACGAAAGGGGGCCGCAAACCGGGGGGGGGACGGCCGCCACGAAAGGTCGCCTCGTTAAGCGGTTCGTCGAAACGGGTACATCGAGAGAATCGATAGACCGAGACCCCACATCTGTTTGCGACTACAGTACGAGGTACGCTCGTTCAACTCGAATAGCATCGATGGCAACAACCGCCTTTAGGGAGGAGTAGTCAATGGAAGATCAATTTGGCTTCGACGTGAACAAGTTCAAGATACCGAAGGTCCCCTGGCGCACCGCCGCCGGGGGACTGCTGGCCCTCGCCGCACTGGTGGGGGTCTTCGGCGCCGTGTATCAAATCGAACCCGAGGAAGTGGGCGTGGTCCTACGGTTCGGGGAATACCACCGCACGACTAACCCGGGACTGAACTTTAAATTACCGCTCGTTGAGACGCTGTACCGGGTCCCGGTCCAGCGACAACTGAGTCAGGAGTTCGGAGTACGGACCGGCGTCGGAAACATCCGCGGCGAGGTCGCTGGTCAACAACGACGAGTCGCGGAAGAAGCGGTGATGCTGACTGGCGACTTGAACGTGGCGGTCGTCGAATGGATCGTCCAGTATCGAGTCTCCGACCCCAGGCAATACTTGTTTGAGGTTCGCAATCTCGAAGAGACGTTCCACGACATGACTGAGGCGGTCATGCGGGAAGCCGTCGGCGACCGGACCGTCACCGAGGTCGTAACAATCGGACGCCAGGATATCGAGTCCTCAGTAGAAGCAAGGCTCCAGGAATTGACCACCCAATACCAGATGGGACTCGCCGTCGACCAGGTCGTGCTTCAGGACGTCAACCCGCCGGACCCGGTCAGACCATCGTGGGACGAGGTCAGCCAGGCCCAGCAGCAGCGGGACCGGCTCATCAACGAAGCGCTCGCCGAGTACAACGCGGTCATTCCTCGAGCTCGAGGGGAAGCCCAGCAGGCGATTCTACAAGCCGAGGGCTACGCGGTGGACCGCGTGAACCGCGCCCAAGGTGAGGCCTCGCGGTTTGCGGCCCTCGAAGCAGCTTACCGCCAAGCACCGGAGGTAACTCGGCGACGGATGTATCTCGAGACAATGCAGCAGATCCTGCCGCAGGTCGGGCGCAAGGTGTTCGTGGCCGAGGGGGCCACTGGCGTGCTCCCACTGCTCTCGCTCGATGGGGGGGCACGTGCGGCGACCGCTGCGTTGACCAACACCACACAACGGACCGGAGGTGACCAGTGAACCGCAATTTAACAGCCTTAGGCGTGATCGTGCTGGGTGTGGGCTTCGTCCTGACAAGCGCCATCTACACCGTCACCGAAATCGACCAAGTCATCATCACTCGATTCGGCGAGCCCGTCAGTGACCCGATCACCGAGCCGGGATTGCACTTCCGGACACCATTTGTCGACACCGTGAACCGGTTTGAAAAACGCTTCCTCGAATGGGACGGCGTCCCGAACCAGGTGCCGACCCGGGATAGACGGTTCATTTTCGTGGACACCTACGCACGGTGGCGCATTACCGACCCGCTGCGCTACCTCGAAACACTGCAAGGTAGCGAGATCACCGCGCAATCTCGCCTAGCCGACATATTGGACGGCGAGACGCGCAACGCGATCGCGCGTCATGACCTGATCGAGATCGTTCGGACCAGTAACCGCCAGCCAGCAAATACGGCCGTCGGTACTGAGACTGAGGAGGAGCCGGAAACACTCGAACCGATCAGTACGGGACGCGGGGAAATCACGCGGGAAATCCTAGTGGCCGCCACCGACGCTGTCTCGGAATATGGAATCGAACTCTTGGACCTGCAGTTCAAACGGATTAACTATGTACCCGAGGTGCAACAGGACGTTTTCGCCCGGATGATAGCGGAGCGCCAGCGCATCGCAGAAGAATTCCGGTCCGAAGGACAGGGAGAATCAGCCAGGATTCAAGGCGAAAGAGAACGAGATCTTGCCCAGATTCAGTCTGAAGCGTTCCGAGCCGCCGAGGAGCTGCGGGGAACCGCCGACGCAGAAGCCACCTCGGTCTATGCCGACGCATATGGGTCTGACGCAGCGTTCTACGCGTTTACGAAGTCGTTGGAAACCTACGAACGGACCATGGACCCGAATACGTTCTTCATTCTAGGCACCGACAGCGAATTGCTCCGGTTTCTGGAGAATCCGCGGTAGCGGGAGGAAAGCCACTGTACGACTATCCCTAACAGGCGGGTTGCATCGAGTGCGTGGGAGACCGACCATACACCCATGCTGGAACTGTGTATGGTCGTGTCTCTCGTTGTGCTGATCTCCGGTGCCTGCTCGCTCTTTGAGGCAGCCCTGTATTCGGTGCCGCTCGCGGAAATCAACGCCCTTGAGCGGGCAGGGCATCCCAGCGGGCCGATGCTGCGAACACTGCGGTCACACATAGACCGCCCAATTGCGGCGATCCTCTCGCTGAACACAGTAGCCAACACGGGCGGCGCTGCGCTCGCCGGAGGAATCGCCTCGAATGTGTTCGGTTCGCCGTGGGTTGGCTATTTCTCGGCGGCGTTCACACTCGTCATCCTCCTGTTATCCGAGATTATTCCCAAGACCGCCGGCGTGGTTTACTCGCGGTATTTAGCCAGACGCATTGCACGCCCCCTCGAGTTCCTAGTCCTGATCTTCACACCGGTGATCTGGTTGAGCCGCGGAGTGACCCGCCTAGTCGCCTCCAGCAACGAAGCCGAGCGCGTGTCTGACGAGGAGTTACTGCTAATGGTCCGGCAGGGGCTACGGTCGGGAGACCTGAAGCCCCACGAGGCCGACGTAATCAGCAACATTCTCTCACTCGAGACCAAGACCGCCGAAGCGATCATGACGCCCCGCGTGGTGCTCTTCAGTCTGTCCACCAGCACCAGCTTGACCAATGCGGCGGCCACCGAACAGCTCCTCCGTCACAGTCGCGTCCCGGTTTACGACGATGACGTAGACGACATCGTAGGGATCGTCCACCGGCGAGACATTCTGGGCGCGGCGGCTAAGGACGAATTCAACACGACCCTCGACCAACTGATGCGCCCGGTGCACTTCGTGGTCGAGAGCGCGAAGCTAGACCAACTGCTCAGAATGTTTCTTGAGCAACGCCAGCATCTGATGGTGGTCACTGATGAGTTCGGAACCGTTAGCGGCATCGTGACGCTTGAAGACGTACTCGAAGAAATACTGGGCCATGAAATTGTCGACGAATTCGACCAAGTCGCTGATTTGCGGGCTTTTGCCAGACAGCAGCGAGCCGCCGGACAGCCTCCACAAAACGACCGCTGATCACCGTCTTGGCCCGCACCCCCGAGGCCTGGAGACCGAGCACGACCCGCACGATAGAGACCCGTCTGGACCTCCCCTGCTTGGTCACCAACCCGCCCCGGAACGGGACCCCACCCCATTGCTTTTTACGCGAGCACCCCTCAGACACGCTCCGCCACAATCCAAAGTCGAACGTCGCGAGTCGGGCTGTCAGATCCAGCTATACTGCGCTGATGAACGACCGAACCGAGAGGTATTGCATGACAGCCAGGCGTGTTCATTCCCTCGTCCTCTTACTGGTGTTGACCGCACTCATCACACCGGTGCACTCCGCCGAAGATCTCCCCCGAGCGCGACCAGAGGCCGTAGGGCTCTCTGGACCACGGCTCGACAGGTTAACGGACGTGATGCAGGCCTACGTCGACGACGGCCAACTCGCTGGCGGCGTGGTCATCGTGGCCAGACGCGGCCGGGTGGCGTATCTGGAATCGTTCGGCCAGCGCGATAGAGAATCAAACTCGCCAATGACCACAGATGCCATCTTCCGGATTGCGTCGCAGACTAAAGCCATCATCAGCACCGGCGTGATGCTGCTCCAGGAAGAAGGCAAACTCTTGATCTCGGACCCAGTGGGTCGCTATCTTCCGGAGTTCGCCCGGACGCAGGTCGCCGTGGCTCACGAGGATGGCGGCTATGACATCGTTCCGGCCCGGGGTCGGATCACGATCCGGCAACTACTGACCCACACCTCTGGCGTGAGCTACGGCAGCGGTCCGGCCAACGATCGTTGGGAGGCCGCCGGTATTCAAGGGTGGTATTTCGCCGACCGTGATGAGCCAGTCGGAGACACCATCAGTCGGCTTGCATCGTTGCCGTTCGACGCCCATCCCGGCACGCAGTGGGTCTATGGCTACAACACAGACATCCTCGGCGCACTGATCGAGGTCGTCAGTGGGCAGCCGCTCGACGAGTTTCTCCAGGCTCGGATTCTCGATCCCCTCGGGATGGAGGACACCCATTTTTACCTGCCCTTAGAGAAGGTAAACCGCCTGGCCACCGTCTACTCTGCGGCAGGCGGTGGCCTTGAGCGTGCGCCCGACCCTGGCCACATGGTTGGTCAAGGGGCCTACGTCAGCGGCCCACGGACCAGCTTTTCAGGGGGGGCCGGATTGCTCTCGACCGCAACGGACTACGCCAGATTTCTCCAAATGACGCTGAACGGTGGCGAGCTCGAGGACACACGACTGCTAAGCCGAAAGACCGTCGAACTGATGACGACCAACCATCTGACCGATCAAGCATTCCGGGCCGGACAGGGTTTCGGGCTCGGATTCTCGATCGTCGAGAACGTCGGCGCTCGAGGACTGCCCGGATCGAAAGGCGAGTACGGTTGGGGAGGGGCCTACCATTCGACATACTGGGTCGACCCTACGGAAGAGTTGGTCGTCGTGTACCTGACTCAACTGATTCCCGCCGGTGGTTTAGATGACCAGGGGCGCCTACGTGCTCTAATCTACCAAGCGATTGTGGACTAGTCCTGAGACTGAATAACGGGTGTCACGGCCGCCGCATCACTATGGGCGGATAGCTCTTGGGCGGCTGCCCACTAATACTCTTCCTGCTCGAACCGGATCTCGCGACGAGCGGCGGTGGACTTGATGTCGGCTACCGATGCCGGGTTGCCGCAGGCTAGCAGCACCGTTGCGGACGGGTCAACGCGCTCCCGCAGCGTGGCCGCGCTCAGATGACGAGGGAGAATCGGAGACACCAATCGTTCCACCGCCAAGCTAGCAGCCACCCGGGCTACATCGTTGGACGCTCTAGTCAGCTTCTCCTCTTCTCCCGTGGGTAGTCCGTAAATGTGCCGAACCAGATTGCTAGCCCGCCCCTGCCCAATTCGCGGGTCAAGATCCTTGCTCTGCGACGGACGACTCACTGTCGGTACATACGTAAAATCAAACCGCCCAGCCCCTTCAATCTCGAACAGGTCGCCGTCATAGGCCAGCTCGGGCTGGGTTCGGCTCGCATGGATTAAGGTGTAGCGTCGCTCGTCACTGCCGTCTGCAGCGGCATGCAACTGCCTAATCATCGATACAAACGGCGCTACGCCCGTCCCGGTGCCAACCAGTAGGACACTCGTCGCCGAATCAGTTCTCTCGGCGAGCGTGAACGCGCCGGAGATACTGTCGTGGTAACGCACTTCGCAGCTGGATTCTTCGACCATCCCAAACAACGCTTCGTTCAGCCGCCCCGGCAAGCCGTACACGCCATGCTCGCACCCCACGAGGAACTCGAGCCATCCGTGCTCAGCGGTGTCCGCAGGGGACGAAGCGATCGAGTAGGAACACGTAATCGGACCGACCGTCTGTCGGCCCCACGGGTCGCATTCAGGCTCATAGACCGGCTTGCCGTCCTGTCCGGTGCCCAGTTTCCTCGTTAGCTTGCAGTCTTCACGGTGCAGCGCGATGTGCTGACCCGCCTCGTAACCCGCAAACGGATTGCCGTTTTCCGGCATCAAGCGAAACCGCATAAGCCCCGGTGCCACCAGGGCCTCGCCGACAACCGTGCCGGTTCTCTGAACCGCCATCTTTCAACCCTCGCAAAACGAACCCGAGACCCAGTCCATCTCGGTTCGGACACCGAACCAGATCATGGTGTCGTTCGAATAGATAGCCTGTGATCGTGAAGCCCGTCGAGGGGCTTACCTCACGATCTTAATCCCAGCCGAACCGCAGACACACGAAAGCAGTCCTCTGGACAAATCCAAACCCCGCCTCCAAGTGCCCCTGTGGTCTGCCTGCCTAGTCAGGCAACCGAAGTGCCGCGAACGCGCCAGGGTGTTGGCCTCCGGAGCCACCACCTCGACCACCCGCACGACCGCCGATGGGTGCAACGATGTATTGCACACCCTCATGCATAAAAGTCATCACGGCGGTGTTGGTCGGAGCCGGAATGTTCACAGTCCCGATTCGTGCGCCCGTGGTCTTGTCGTGCGCATGCAGCACCGAGCCCCCACCACGCCCTTCACCGTAAATCAGGAGGGACTTGGTGCTCACATGAGTCGGGTGCGTCGGCGCGCCGGTATTCCCAATGTCTACTCCTTCGAGCGCCGGATGGTTCTTAAACCGATCAGGAGTATCGCCGTTGGGAATCCACCAGAGCGTTTCACCAGAATTGAGATCAATCGCCGTGATACGCGCGTAAGGCGGCTTAAAAAGCGGCAGCCCCTGCGGGCCACGGACCCCTCCGGGACCGGCCACCCACTCGGAAACCGTTCGTCCGATGGGGTTCGGGTCTTCGGCGTCGGCCGCGAGACCGGGGGTCAGCATCGGCGCGGAACAGGCCTTGGTCGAGGCCACATAGAGAATAGCGGTCTCAGGATCAACCGAAGCACCACCCATAATATTCGTGCCGCCGTTCGACCCCGGGCAGTGGATGGCCGCGCGTTTGTCAAGATCGTTGCCTCTGTGCAGCGGTGGCGTGAAAAGTGGACCATACTCATACCGTTCGAGGATTTCCGTCGCCTCGGCGCGTAGTTCAGGAGTGAAGTCTATGAGCTCGTCGACGCTGACGTTCTGCATCTCGTAGGCAGCCGGCCTGGTCGGGTGCGGCTGAGTCGGTGAGTACCACTCGCCCGGCACATGTCCTTGCGGCACCGGGCGCTCTTCGATCGGCCAAACCGGCTCCCCAGTCTCCCGATTCAGGACATATGCAAAGGACTGCTTCGTCGTCTGTACAAGCGCCGGTATCTGCTGCCCGTTCACGCTGATGTCGACGAGATTCGGCGCGGTGGGGTTGTCGTAGTTCCAGATGTCATGATGAACGGTCTGGAAATGCCATCTCCGTTCACCGGTCCGGGAATCGAGTGCAAGGATTGTGGTCGCGAAAAGATTGTCGCCTGGATGAAACCCGCCCCAAAAATCGTTAGTTGGAGGGTCGGTCGCGACATAGACCAGACCCAGTTCTTCGTCGGCCGACATCGGCGCCCACGCCGAGACATTACCAGTGTAGGACCACGCGTCGTTCTCCCACGTGTCGAACCCAAATTCGCTCTCCGACTGCGGAATGACGTTGAACTTCCACAGGAAGTCACCGCTCACAGCATCGTAACCAAGAATGTGACCTGGCACGTTCTCGTGACGCGTCTGACGGTAGCCCTGCTCATGGCTGTTGCCGACGACGACCACCCCGTTGGTGACCATCGGAGGCGACGAGTTCGTGATGTATCCCACTTCAGCTGGAAGGCCGTCGGTCGGGTGATAGTCGTAGCCAAAGTTCGCAAGGAGGTCGATGGTCCCGTTGTCGCCAAAATCGGCGATCGGAATCCCGGTGTCGGCGTCTAGACCATGCAGGAAAAATGCTGGGGTCACGATGTAGATCCGACCCTCGCCGTTGACCTCCTCGTAAGCAACGCTCTTGCCGTAATTCTTCCGCATGGAATCCGCCCAGCGTTTCGTCTCGGGCTCACGAAACGTCCAAAGCGTTTCACCGGTTGTCGGTTCGATAGCTACGACGGTGCGGCGGGAACCCGCCACCGAGAACAGCTTGCCGTCGGCGTAAATGGGAGTCGAGCGAATGATGTTGTCGACGCTGGGTCCGAAGTTGTCGCCACGCCAAACCCAGGCCACCTCGAGGTTCTCAAAATTGCTGGCGTCGATCTGATCGAACGGTGCGTAGCGCGTGCTGGACGCGTCGCCGCCCCAATGGGTCCAGCCACCGTCCTGTGCCGTGGCCAGCGACGGAGTCAGCGTCAACGCTGACATCAGCGTGGCTAAACCGACGGATACCGTGCAACCGGTGTAATCCAAAATCTTCACGTAGGCTCTCCTCGCCGTCCAGGCCAAACGACCCGCCGCGACGCGGCCGGCCCACCACAGGCGCCCAGACTCACAGAAACGAACCTATATCTTATTCGTAGGTACAGAAAAGGCTAGTATCGGCAGCCATCAAGCCAGCACGTCATCGACGGGTGCCGTGATGGGGACTGGCGGTGGTCAGAGATTCGGCCGGTCTCAGTCCCTCCGCGGACCACGCCGAAATTCTCGACTGCGCGGACCACCTCGCCGTAGAGGAGAACGAGGTCTCCCGCGCATCAGGACAATTTCGCGTTCAAAGAGCTCCATTTGCTCGGGGGTCAAGATCTCCGCGATCTCAGCGTTCATCTGCGCTTGTTCAGTCTCGAAGAGGTCCCGCACCTCTTGGTCGATCTCGCGCATCCGTTGCCCCCGGGTTTCGAACACCGCGCGCAACTGTTGATTCTGGTCAGCCGTCAGACCGATGTCAGCCGAAATTCGATCGAAGAGACGTCCAGCCACCGGTCCCGGGGGGCCGCCACGGCGCAGTCCGCGCCGACCAAACTCGGGTTGTGGATCGGATTCGACCCAGGGCCGCAACGCAACTCCACCGGCCACCCCGGCAACAAAGACCACCAGCACGAAGAGTCCCGCCCAGAGGCGCATGCTCGTGCTATTCATCGTGATTCTCCCGTTCGTATCAATCGTCCCGTCCGTTCTACCGAAACGGCTCACCGTAATTTACCGTCAACACCGCTTCCAGCAGAGCGTCTTCGGACACCTCGTCCTCCCAAAACACACTGCTCACCGGCAACGCATCGCTGTCCTCTTCCACCACCCAGTCGGCCACGAGATCAGAGAACTCCAGGGGTTCAGCCGCTTCCGTGGGCGCCAACCCGAGTGCGGCCAGTAACACCAGCGTCGCCGCGACTGGCGTAAGACGATACGTCCAAACTCGCCAATTGACGGTATCCAGCCACCCTGGCGCCGGTTTGAAATTAGCCATAACGCGATCGGCAAAACCCAGCGGGACCTCGGCCGTCGGACGCATGGCCAGCATTACCGCCACCGCTTCCTGGGTCTCCAGTTCTTCGCGGCACCCAGCACAGTGCTCCAAATGCTGCAGTAAGCGCGTGCGGTCTTCGGCCCCGAGCCGCCCTTCCAAACGACGGTGCACCAACGGCCCCGCATCATCGCAGTGCATGGATCGTCTCCTTCAGTGGTTGTAACAAAGTCCGCAGCTTCCGTCTCGCCCGAAAGATCCTGGACTCGACTGTTCCGATCGGAACATCCGTGACTTCAGCAATCTCCTGGTAGTCAAGCCCTTCAACGTCCCGCAGAACCACCGCCACCCGCAATTCGTCCGACAACGTTGCGAGCGCGCTGTCGATCGCCTCGCGTGCCACCAGCGCCGTCTCAACATCCGGTCCCTGCGACGGGACCCGCTCGGCTCCCTGTCCCTGAGCATCGTCATCGAGGCTCTGATCCGCCACCCGCTTACGCCGAGCGCGCCGGTCAAGGGCGCTTCGGGCGGTATTGGTCGCGATGGTGTAGAGCCACGTCTTAAAAGAACTTTCACTCCGGAACCGCCCTAGCGACCGATGCGCACGGATGAACGTCTCCTGCGCCACATCTTCGGCCTCGCCAGTATCCCGAACGATGGCGAGTACGTAGTTCACGACCCGAGTCTGATACCGCCGAACCAACGTCTCAAACGCATCGAGGTCCCCAACTGAGGCCGCCTTCACCAGTACCCGATCGGGGTCCACCTGTTGTTGCACTCGTGCCTTCTCCGGTGCTGTCCGACCGGTTACGGCGCTCGACAGTCCGACGACCGAGGCCATCATCCGACTGGAACTCAAACTCGGCATGCTTCGTCCCAATGCGTGCAGTCTATCGTCGTTTCTTGCCACACCGACTTCTATGTCGGGACCTCTGCAAGCCGCCGTCGCAACTCGCTCTCTTTATGTGACCTCGACAAGAAACACAATATTCCCTCTGACCTCCTTGCCCAACGTCACTACCGTAGGACGAATGTCCGTCGGAAGAGGAGGTCTCGTTCGGAACACCCGCGTGGGCTAGTATTTTGTAGCGTTTTTCGTAGGTTCCGTGGGGATCATCGAAAGACCCAGCAAGACCGTACGGGATTGGACTACCGCAGATTGCGACTTCGGCCCGTGCCCGGCTCACCAATGATTCTTGGAGTGAAAGTTCCCTCATGAACCAAGAAACGCGCAGAAGTGTCGTTGTCAGCCTGTTGAGTGTCGTGGTCGGCGTCGCGACCGCCTGGGCGGGCAGTCAGCACGGACGTTTGGTAGCGGGCGTCCCGGTTTTCGCCTTGTGCGCCGTCCTCGCATTCGCGATTAACTGGATCGTGTTCGTCCCGGCCTATCTGTTACAGACGGAGCGTTACTACGACCTGACCGGAAGCTTCACGTATATTGCCCTGATTGCTGTGGCACTCCGCGCAACTGAGGCCCCAAGTCCACGAGCGCTTCTCCTGGCCGGACTCGTCGTCGTGTGGACCGCTCGGCTGGGGAGCTTTCTGTTCGCCCGGATCCTGCGCGAAGGCACGGATGGACGCTTCGACCAGCTCAAGCCGAGCGCGCCACGCTTCTTCATGTCTTGGACGCTGCAAGGCCTGTGGGTATTGCTCACCCTGTCGTGCGCGCTGGCCGCGATAACCTCGGTAAGGGTCGCGCCACCTGGGACCCTCGGCGCGGTCGGTGCGGTCATCTTTGTCCTTGGGTTCGCGATCGAAGTAACCGCCGACAGGCAGAAGCGACGTTTCCGGGCGAACCCTAAGAACTTTGGGCGATTCATACATTCTGGGCTTTGGGCTTGGTCACGGCATCCAAATTACTTCGGCGAGATCGTCCTCTGGTCGGGAATCGCGCTGATCGCGCTGCCTGGGCTCTCGGGGTGGCAGCACGTGACGTTAATTTCGCCGGTCTTCGTCTACCTCTTGTTAACCCGAGTCAGCGGTATTCCGCTCCTAGAAACGCGTGCCACCCAGAAATGGGGTCAAGAACCCGATTACTGCGCCTACCGGGAACGTACGCCAGTGTTGTTTCCGCGCCCGCCCCGCGCGAGACGATGATGCTGGTGTCGGAGGATTCAGTCTCGGTTCGGCCGTATTACAACGAGAGCCGTCGCAGACAGAGAGGCTTCGCCGTGGGCCTCCGCTTGGGGGTAATGGGCAAGAGGTAACGCTGAACGCGGCGGCCGTGCGCATCACCCGAAAAGGTCAAATACGCTTTCCTGTAGGCCTGTTGCTGCTCTTTTGGGGCCAGACTCTCGCACCGATTCGAGAGTCCCCTCCGGACCCGCGTCCCTGCCAACTCACTCTGCGACCCAGCTGTTCGTCGCGTTGAACCAGATCACACGGAGAGATGCCTGACGACATCATCATCGCTCAGCTCGTCAATGGTGCCACCGGCCACATGGCGACCCTTGTCGAGAATACAAAAATCACTCGCGACACGCCTAGCGAACAGCAGCTTCTGCTCAACTAGTACCAAGGTCACCTTGGCCTCGTGGTTGAGTTTAATGAGGATGTCTCCAATCTCGTGAACGATGTTGGGCTGAATACCTTCAGTGGGTTCATCCAAGATGAGCAGTTTTGGTTCGAGGACAAGCGCCCGTCCGATCGCCAGCTGCTGCTGCTGACCACCCGAGAGGTCTCCGCCACGTCGCCCAAGCATCTGCTTCAAGACCGGAAATAGGTCGAAAATCTGTGTGGGGATAGTCCGCCGGCCATCTCCCCGCGCCGCCAGGCCCACCTCTAGATTCTCCTTGACTGTCAGCTGCGGGAAGATTTCACGCCCCTGCGGTACGTATCCGATACCCAGACGTGCGCGAGCTTCCGCCGGAACGACACGCAGGTCGGTGCCCGTGAAGCTGACTTGACCCGATGCCACCGGAATCAGTCCCATGACGCACTTGAGCAACGTTGTCTTGCCCATGCCGTTCCGGCCCATGAGGCACATGCGCATGCCAGGCTGCACGTCGAGGTCAATGTCCCAGAGCGTGTGGCTCCCCCCGTAGGATTGGTTGAGACCCTTGATCGACAGCAGGCTCATGTTCCGAGGTATACCTCGACAACTTGTGGGTCGTTCTGGACGGTCTCCATGTCACCTTCGGCAATCACCCGACCTTCGTGCAGCACCGTGACCCGTCGCGCGATAGAGCGCACAAAGTCCATGTCATGTTCGACGACAACCACGGAGTGTTTACCGGCCAGCGAGAGCAGCAACTCCCCGGTGCGCTCGGTTTCCTGCGGCGTCATGCCGGCCACGGGTTCGTCCACCAGTAGCAGTTCCGGCTCCTGCATCAGGAGCATACCGATCTCAAGCCACTGCTTCTGCCCATGGGACAACGCTCCCGCCATAGCCGTGCGCTTAGTTTGAAGGCGGATGATCTCGAGCACTTCGTCGATCCGTTCACGTTGGCTGGACGTCAGACGAGCCACGAGCGTGTGCCAGAAAGACTTGTTGTCTGCTAAGGCGAGCTCCAAGTTCTCGAAGACACTCAAGAACTCGAAAACGGTCGGTTTCTGGAACTTACGACCGATGCCGGCCGCTACGATCTCAGGCTCGCTGAGCATCAACAAATTAACGTCTGGCCCGAAGAATGCCGACCCTTCGTCCGGACGAGTCTTACCGGTAATGACGTCCATCATGGTCGTCTTCCCGGCACCGTTTGGTCCGATGACACAAAGAAGTTCCCCAGGGTCTACGTGGAGAGTGAGTTCATTGAGGGCCTTGAACCGATCGAAACTGACAGTGAGTTTGTCTAGGTAAAGGACCTTTCCGAGCAGTACCGATGGCTTCCGCCGTTCCGCCGCTTCGCGCATTTCGCGGAGCGAGCGTCGGGTCGCCTGAGCGCCACGCGGCTGCGAAAACACCGGGGTCATCTGTCTCGGCTCAGAGCAGGCACGAGACCTACCAGGCCGCGCGGGAGAAAGACCGTAACGCCCACAAAGATCGCACCGAGTACATACAACCAGACTTCCGGTAACGCCCCGGTAAAGAACGTCTTGAGATAGTTGACGAGTATCGCGCCAGCGGCCGCACCAAACAGGGTGCCACGTCCCCCCACCGCCACCCAGATGACCACCTCGATTGAATTGATGGGTTCAAATTCACTCGGGTTGATGATGCCTACCTGAGGCACATATAACGCACCAGCCACACCGGCCATGACTGCCGAAAACACGAAGAGCCAGAGCTTGTACGATTCAACGCTATAACCCAAGAATCGCGTCCGGCTCTCCGCATCACGAATCGAACGAATCACCCGCCCGGCGCGCGACGTAACGATCATGCGACACGCGCCATAACTGACCGCTAGCGTTACGGCTGTCGCCAGCAACAAGGCCGACCGCGTAACATCACTCTGCAAGTCAAAACCTAAGAGATCCTTGAAATCTGTGAACCCGTTGTTACCACCGAACCCCATGTCGTTGCGAAAGAAGGCGAGCAGCAACGCATAGCTCAATGCCTGCGTCATGATAGAAAAATACACACCGGTGACCCGTGAACGGAACGCCAGCCAGCCGAACACAAACGCGAGTGCCGCTGGCACAAGTGCCACCATGACGATCGCAAACCAGAACTGATCAAACCCATACCAAAACCACGGCAACGCGTCCCAATTGAGGAACACCATAAAGTCCGGAAGTACCGGGTGGCCATAGACCCCGCGCGTCCCAATCTGCCGCATGAGGTACATCCCCATGGCGTAACCGCCGAGGGCAAAGAACGCCGCATGGCCGAGACTTAAAATGCCGCAAAATCCCCAGATGAGGTCAACGGCGATCGCCAAAATCGCGTAGCAAAAATACTTGCCAATAAGCCCGACGACGTAAGTTGACAGGTGCAGCGGCGAAGACTCTGGAACCGCCACATTGAGGATCGGCACAAGAACCCCGACAGCGGCCAGGAGTGCAAGGAAGCCAAGGCTGGCGCGATCGGCGAACAACACGGATAGGGCTTGCTGACGGATCTTCACGAATCCTCTGCGGCACGGCCAGTCTGCGGAAACAGTCCCCGCGGAAAGCGCTGGATGAACAAGATCACCGCCACCAGCACAAAGATCTTGCCGAGCACCGCCCCGGCAAAGGGCTCCAGCACCTTATTGACGATTCCCAATGACATGCCACCAATGAGCGTGCCCCAAATGTTGCCAACGCCACCGAATACCACCACCATGAACGAGTCGACAATGTAAGACTGTCCCAAGTTCGGGCCTACGTTGGTCAACTGAGTCAGCGCCACACCAGCCATGCCCGCGATGCCCGCCCCCAACCCGAAGGTCATCGCGTCAACCCACTCGCTCCGGACACCCATCGCTCGAGCCATCAACCGGTTCTGAGACACGGCTCGCATCTCCAGGCCTATTCGAGTGCGTTTCAGAACCGTCAACAAGATGGCGAACACGATCAGCGTGAACAAGATGGTGTAGAGTCGGTTGTAGGTAAGCGAAAAAGCTTCGTTGAACTGCAGCGTGCCGCTCATCCATGATGGCGTCACCACCGGGCGATTGTTTGCGGTGAACACGGTCCGCACGAACTGTTGTAGCACCAGGCTCACCCCAAACGTCGCCAGTAGCGTCTCGAGCGGTCGGCCGTAGAGAAACCGAATGATGGTCCGCTCGATAAGCACGCCCACGAGACCGGTGACAACGAACGCAACGGGAATAGCCACCAGAATCGAAAGGTCGATGTACTCCGGCATGGCGAGTTGCACGACGTAGGTCGTGTAGGCACCAAGCATCAGCAACTCGCCGTGAGCTAGGTTGATAACGCCCATGACGCCGAACGTAATGGTCAAGCCGATCGCGACCAGCGCCAGCACGGACCCCAGGCTGAGGCCAAAAAATATCGTCTCGATAACGGAATAAAAATCCCGGGCTGAATCAATGCGGCGCACACCCTCCGTGGCCGCAAGGCGAACGTCCTCATCAGCTTCGACGAAGTTGCCATCCTCGTCGCGTTCAAGTAGCGCCGAAAGGCGATTGTAGACATCTGGGCTCAGCCGGTCCGAAAGGGTGTTAACTGCAGCGAGTCGAGCGCCCGCTTCATCCTCGTCGAGGTCGGCGAGAGCAAGAGCGGTATCAATTTCGTACAAGACGCTGGATTCGGTCTCCTCGGCAGCGCGCTCACGGAGCAGTTCGATCGATGCCTCGTCGAGCGAGCGCAGCATCTGCTTCACCGCATCAACCCGAACGTCGACGTCAGGACTGGAGAGCGCGAATCTTGCGATAGTGATTCGGAGGAACCGGCGCAACCGGTTGTTGGTAATGACTCTGCTTAACTGGTCCGGCTCGGCCGAACCGGCGCTCTCAAGCGACACAACGTCGACAAGTGCGAACGCCGACAAGTCTTCGTCTGTCGATTCAACGATGAAGGGCTGCTGGTCCTGATCACGAACGAAAAACCGACCTTCCAACAAGGCCGTCAGCACAGCCCTGGCGCTGGCGTGCCCAGTGTCGAGCAGCCGTTCGGCAATCGCCTCCTTCTCTCGGAAGTTGGCGTCGCCAAATTCGCTCACGACAGCCCGAAAGCCGTCATCATCTGTCTGGGCATGAGCCGAGACCTGGAGCCCGACAAAGCAGACGGCGAGCAGCAGCCACAAGGGCCGCCACTCGCCGTATCGCACTTCTCTCACTGATAACACTCGCCGGAAATCGCTACCCTTATTGGTAAGCAGTTCCCGAACACACATCGGTCACGCGGTTGTAGTTTCCGCATTTCCGTACCACCCAATCTCCTATCGTGTCCTCGCTAACCGGCAGGTGATCAGACCAGGCGTCTCCCTCCACCGTGCCGTCGGTCTGCCAGACCACGTCAAACTGGCCGTTCGCCTGCACCTCTCCGATGTAGACCGGCTTGGTGATGTGATGGTTCGCGAGCACGCGCGCCGTGCCACCGGTCAGATTGGGTGTTTCGGTGCCAGGGAGCGCATCAAGCACCGCGTCCACCTCAGTCGTGCCGGCTTTCTCGACTGCCTGCGCCCACAGGTTGAAGCCGATGTAGTGGGCTTCCATCGGGTCGTTCGTCGTTCGGTCGGTGTTGTTGACGAACGTCTTCCACGTCGAGATGAATTCGGAGTTAATGGGCGAACTGATGCTCTGGAAATAGTTCCACGCCGCCAAATGACCGACGAGCGGGGTGGTATCGAGGCCGGACAACTCTTCCTCACCAACCGAGAACGCGACGACCGGAATGTCCTCGGCCGAAACCTCTTGGTTGGCGAGCTCCAGGTAGAACGGGACGTTGGCATCCCCGTTGATCGTGGACACCACCGCGGTCGCTTTGCCGGCGGACCCAAAGCGCCGGATGGTAGACACCCGTGTCTGCCAGTCCGAGTGGCCGAACGGCGTGTAGTTAATGGAGATGTCCTCCTCCTCTACCCCCTTCTGCTTCAGGTAGGCCTCAAGGATCCGGTTCGTGGTCCGGGGATACACATAGTCGGTGCCTTCAAGCACCCAGCGTTCGATACCCACTTCCTCCATCAGGTAGTCGATTGCCGGGATCGCCTGCTGATTCGGCGCCGCGCCGGTGTAGATGACGTTCTTCGAGGACTCTTCCCCTTCGTACTGGACCGGATAAAAGAGGAGACCATTCAGCTCTTCGAACACCGGAAGCACTGATTTCCTCGACACGGACGTCCAGCACCCGAAGACGACGTCAACTTGTTCCGACTCGAGTAATGAACGAGCCATCTCGGCAAAAAGAGGCCAGTCCGAGGCCGGATCGACCACAACTGCTTCGAGTTGTCTTCCGAGCAGCCCGCCCTTTTTGTTCTGTTCGTCGATCATCATGAGAATCGTATCTTTCAACGTTGTCTCACTGATGGCCATTGAACCCGAGAGCGAGTGCAAGATACCGACCTTGATCGGGTCCTGCGCCCCAGCGGCAACCGGCAACGCCAGCGCGGCGGCCAAACAAACGATGAAACACGCGTGCTTAAATTTCATGGTTCACTCCTGTGGTGGTCAACGAATGGTTACATCTGAATCTGTAAGCCGACACCGACCTGCGTGTCATCCATACGCACAGCCGTATAGTCGGTTTTCTTAAAAAAGATCATCACGCGTGCGTTGAATTCGTTAAGGATGTAATTGAAGTTCACTTCGGACGTCTTCTGGTCAAAGTCTGGATACGCCGCATTCCTGTCTTGACTAAAGGTCGCCAAACCGTATTTCGCGAGAATCTCGAACTGGCCCGGTCCCGACGTCTCTGGGAACAGGTAGGCGGCCAGCACGAAGCCACCCGTCAAGGTTTGATACGCGGAACCGGGAACAGTGGGATACCCCCCCAACCCGTCGTAGCGCACCACCTCGGCTTCGAGCGACACCGCGCTGCCATTGCCGGTCATGCGCTCGAGCAAGAAATCAAAGCTGGAGGCAGTTTTTGTGGTTAACTCGTCAATCACCGTTCCGTCCGTACCAATCACCGCCGGCACCACATCCCCAGCCTGTGTCTGAGCAGCGAGCCCAATCGCCAAGAGATTTCGCTGACCGTAGTAGGTCCCGTTCAGATAGTAACCAGCTTCCGGGTCCCAGAAATCCACCTGTATACGTCCTGCGGTCATCAAATTCGTGCTGCTGTTACCCACTCCCGTTGACGACCCGTCGTACGCTCCAGCAGACAGCTTGACCTTGCCGAACTGACCCCAATAGGTTGCACCGTTTTGGCGACCCTGGAAGAGGAACGGATAGCCGTCCTGCAGGCTGTCGCTGAAGACGGCCCAGTGATGGGAGTAGAAGGGACCGTGAAGGTTCGCGCGGTCGCTCGGTGGCAAGTGCCGACCGAACCAGATATTGAACTTATCCGATATTGCAATCTGGGCCACCGCATCGAGGATCTGCACCTCATTGCCCTGGTTCCCAAAGCCAGCCCCGCAACTACCATCCTCGGGGCAGACAAACAGCGTGCCCCCGTAATTGATGTCGGTATTGACCATGAAGCTGATGTTGTCAGACGCCTGACCGTTCAGGTAGAAGCGCAAACTATTAAGTCTGAAGTTGTCCACCGAGTCCCCTTCGGCAGGTTGGTGGTGAATGAAGCTGGTTTGCATTCCCGCGCCGACCGAGACGTCCTGCGCGTACAACGGCGCCCCGGACGCCCACCCAAGGAACAACGCCAGCAGCGCAGGCGTTAAAGTCCCCCAACTCGGTTTCGTTACAGTGCCCTCGTGGACCCGTTTGGTAAACACAGCTTGTCCTTTCCGTAGTGCGTAGCGCATACCTGGCTCGCTGTTGGTGCCGATCGCGCCCCGGAATCACCGTGGCAACAACCGACGACGTATGACCCCTTTAACCAGCGGCCAGTTATATTGCACATCCCGTGCCAGGCTCAGGTGCAGATACTGAGACCACACAAGACGAGCAACCCCGTTACCGGGTTCTACGTAAGTCATTCAAATTAAATGAATTACCAGGTCCTTCCGAGATTTGAAGGAAAGGGCCGTCTTTTGGAGTAGGTCCTGATGCGACACACAGAAGTGCTGATCTCACCTCGTCCGAGCCCACATTATTGTTCTAACCGAGCATGTGGATGTGCGCCGTAAACAAAAGTGCCGTCTCGCCAGACACGCCAAGGGGCACGATTGACAGCCTCTCTCTCGACGTGCCCCAACACGCACGCATCGGTCTCACCGGCAGTAAGCTGCGACCCGGAGGGTCCGCGGGGAGCGCCGCACCGACAACTACAGACCCGAGCAGCGAGTTCCGTAATGCGTCGTCCGCTTCAACCCAACGATCGCCACCTTGTTGGGTGTTGATCAAGGTTGGTCCCCGTAACGACGTAGTTTGGCTCTACCGCTGACGGGAGTGGCCTACGAACCAAACGACGAGCTTGTAGACCAAACGAGCTGAACTGACGTTTATGTGGAGCCGACGGCCTCGGCTCCATGGCCAGGCCGGGAAAGAGATTGACCCGACAGATACGCCGAGACGGCCCTCTGGTAGCGGTCCCGCGCGAGTCGAACCCTCACCCCGTTGTCTGCGAGAAAGCGACCAACCATGAGTCGGTCAAATGGCAGGTCGAGACCATAGACGAAGTCCGGCCCTGGGGAGGCGATGGCGGAACGAATGGAATCAAGACTACCTTCGTCAATGGACGGGTCGTACGCAAACGCGCTTGCCATATAGCTGTACCGGCCCATCGCCCATCGCCGTGTGGGCGACTGGTCCGCAGGGCGCAACTCGAACCGGTCCAGGTAGGCAAGCTCTGCATTGACGAGGACCGCGGTCTGCGACCGCATTTCGGCGAAGCTCCAACTCTCGCCGCTCCGGACACGACCGGCCATCAAACCATCCCAGTAATAGAAACGCGCACCGCTACCGAGTTCAATCCGGATCTCCTGCTGTAGCCGACTATTAGCAAACGGGATCACGGGGTCGACGTAGTAATGCAGTTCGCCCCCGGTCTCGACAGAGATACGCAGTGACTGGCATGCAGGTGAGATACCCGAGGGATGGACCTTCGTCGCAGACTGCGAGGTGACCACGGCTTGAGCGCCCGCGTCGACATGAATCCGCGCTTCTAGGCGGTCGCCGCCGAATAAGCCGGCGGTCGAGTGCATCACGATCACTCGAGCCAGCGGAGAGGCGGGCGAATAGTGCACCCTAGACACCTTGAATGGAACCTCGTGATACTGGTGGCTGAGAACAGTACGGCCACGCCGGACACTGAAGCGCAAGTCGAGACGACCGGATCGCCCGACGTCGCGAACCGAGAGTGGGCTGGCGCCACCCTCAAGCTCTAGGAAGGGATGAGGAAAGCTCGACATCGGCAAAGAGCAGTTCACGCCGGATCCACGACGCGACGTCGTCGACGCCCTCCAGCTTCTTCAGGTTCGTAAACACAAACGGGCGATCTCCACGCATCTTGCGAGCGTCCCGATCCATGACACCGAGATCCGCGCCGACATACGGAGCTAGGTCAGTTTTGGTAATGACCAAAAGATCAGACCGCGTGACGCCAGGCCCACCTTTCCGAGGCACCT
>UINC01001453.1_pt1 | contig 21599 bp, 19 predicted proteins | sample 5385821 | NCBI WGS metagenome assembly UINC01 (sample SAMEA4666929, study PRJEB26691) | marine metagenome | isolation source: Pacific Ocean | place: Pacific Ocean | collected 2011-10-13 | reverse complement strand
GCGGAAGGTTGCCAGAGCGGACGAATGGGGCGGCCTCGAAAGCCGTTGTGGCCTCCGGGTCACCGTGGGTTCAAATCCCACACCTTCCGCCATCAGTGACCGGGTCCCCGACCCGGTCACTGTCGCGCTCAACCGACGTCGGTGGGATCGGAGATGGCACGCCAGAACCCGATCTCGTGGTCCCACTCGGCCAGACTGAGGGTGTCGCGGGCGTCGTACTTGCCGGGACCCAGCGAGTTGTACGGCTGGCCCGATATCGAGAACGAACCGAGATCGTCAACAGCAGCAGCAAACGATTCGTTGGTCAGGTCGGGACCGGCCGCCGTGGCGATCTGCCTGAACAACTCGAACAACCTGCAGGAACTCTGGGTGGCCGACCAGTAGTTGGGCTCACCCTCCTCCAGCAACTCAACCGATCGCACCTCGAGGCCCAGGCCCGCCTCGATGATGTCGAGGCAGTCGGCCATGGCTGGGTCGGTTGACGAGAGGAACGATCGGTTGGTGAGCAGGGTGCCGGCACCATCGATGCCTTGCGGGGGATCCGTCTTCCAGCGGTTGGTGGAATCGCCGTTCAGGATGAGCACGACGAACTCGTCACCAAGGTCGAACAGGACCTCCTGGGCGTAGGCGGCCTCTCCGATGAAGAACACCGTGGACACGTCCTCCACCCGGGCCCGCTCCAGGAGCACCTCCATGTGGGCGATCGTGGCCACCTCATCGCCGGTGTTCGGGTTGTAGACGGCGACAGCGACCGTCACACCCGCTTCTTCGAGCGCCGCCCTGGTGTCGGCGATGGTCGGCTCGTAGTCGCCGTTCGCCCCGTAGAGCATGAAGGTGCCCAGGTCGGCCAGTCGTCCGGTCTCCCGCAGCAGGTTCACGAAGGCCCTGCCACGTCGACCCAGGCTGATGTCATCGCTGATCCAGGTGGCGGTCACCCTTTCGAGCTGTTCAGGGGTGGGCTTGCCCCCCACGAGGATCGTGTCGTAGAGACCACCGAAGCACTCGTTGACGCCCTCGGCTCCGGGGCCGGCGAAGCCGTTCAGCACGGCGAACACCTGGTGGTCCTCGGCCATCTCCACACACACCGCTTCGGCCGTGGTGGCACCGACCGGGAGGAAGGTCCCGTGGACGACCTCGACCATCCGACCGAGCACTCCGCCGGTGGCGTTGATGTGGGTGACGTAGGTGTCCACCGCGCCCTGGTAGTTGGCATAGGTGAGGTTGAACCCGTACGTCTCGTTGAACTTCTCGAAGTCGATGGACGTGAAGCCGATCCTGATGGTCGTCGACGTGACGCCCCGGAAGGAGTCGGTAAGGACTATTGGAGCCGCCGTGGTCGTGGTCTCAGGCGGTTCCTCGGTGGTCGTCGTGGTGGTTGCCTCGACCGACACCTCGACAGTCGTGGTGGATGCCTCTACCGGCGGCCCAGTGGTCGTGGTGGATGCCTCTACCGGCGTCCCGGTGGTCGTGGTGGATGCCTCTACCGCCTCGTCAGCCGACGGTGTCGTCGGAGCCACCGCCTCCGCCGATGTGGTCGGCACCGTTCCCAGGGTGGTGTCGACCGGCACCCCCACCAACGCCGACGGTGACGAACCGCCGCCACAGCCACCGGCCACCAGCGCCAGGGCCAGGGCCACCCCGAGCCGGACCAGGCGTCGCACCGATCCACTCATCCCGGCTCCCCCCCTCCGGCCGCTCCATGGACCAGATGGACTCGCCAGACGGTAGACGCGATCCGGGCGATCGGTCACCACCCGACCAGGACCGTCCTGCTGGCCTCCACGATGCGGCGGGCCATCGGGCCCATGCCCAGCGCGGTCAACCCGGTGTTGAATACCTCGGGCGCAACCACCGGATCTGCGGAGATGTCCCGCAACAACCCGAACAGGTGGTCGTGGTCAACCACGCCCTCGCCTGGCAGGGGGCGGTCGGCCAGGCACTCGGCCATCGGATCATCCCAGGGCTCGGCTCCGGCGTCGCACAACTGGAACACCCGGATGGCCTCACCGGGCATGGAGGCCAGGGTCTCGGCGTGGCGTCCGTACGGGCCACCAGGTTGGCGGTGCCAGTGCCAGGAGTCGAGCAGCACCCCCACGTTCGGCTGCCCGGTACGCCGAAGGATCTCCCAGCAGGTCGTGATGTCCGGGATTCCGGACCACGGTAGGAACTCCACGCAGATGGCCACGTCGACCTCCGCGGCCCGATCGGCCACCGCTGCGAGGTTGGCCACCGTCGCCTCCATGGACACGAGCTCGGGCTGTAGTACCACGGCGGCGAGGTTCGGCGACCCGTGGGCCGCAGCGATGTCGATCGAGTCCAGTGAATCCTCGACGGCCACTGCCGGACTGGTTGCGTTGGCCCAGCCGTAGATGGCTTCGACGCAGGTGACCCGTAGGCCGGCCGCCGAGAGTCGGGCCCTGATGCCGGCTGAGGTCCATCCCCGGGCCTTCAGGAGAACCTCGTGGAGGGTCCAGAAGGAGATGCCAACGGCGCCGGCGGCAACGGTCGCCTCCACGTACTCCTCGAAGCCGGCTCCGTCCAGGTCGAACGTGTCGGGTAGGAGGGTGCTGGGACAGAGGAACAGGTCGTCTCGCCTACGGCGCTCGACGGTCACGCCGGGGTTCCCGGCACAAGGGCCGGCTCCAGGCGGGCCAGGAGGGCGGCTACCAGGTGGTCGACTGTGGATTCCGGAGCTGGTCCCAGGGTCAGACGACCATCCCGCCATAGGGTGGCGAACCCCCAGACGAGGGACAGTTGCAGCCGCGTCCAGTGGACCCTCGCGTCGGCGTCCAGCCCCATCATCTCCAGGACAGTCTGGAGCGGGCTGCCGACGCGTTCTACCGCTGCCAGCAGGTCGGGGTCACTGCCGGGAGGGTGGATGGCGGCGCTGAAGCGCCCCGGCCACGCCATGGCGAAGCCCAGGTGGGCCCGAACCACGGCGTCGACGGCGTCGCGACCCGACCGCCCCACGGCTGCTCCGATCACCGCATCGCCCAGGTCGGCCAGCGACCGGAGGGCCAGGAGCCGACGGAGCCCGTCCACGCCGTCCACGTGGGCGTAGAGCGACTGTGGCCGGATGCCCAGTCGGGCCGCCACCATCACCGGTCCCACCCCGTCGACGCTTCCGATCTCGTCGAGGACCTCCAGAGCGGCACGGCCCACCTGGTCGGCGGTCACCCCTCGTCGTGCGGCCATCACCCCTCCGTGCGTTCCTTGCAAACCTAGTCGAACTAGGGCAGGCTTATGTCTGATGGCTGTAGACACTGCTGGCCCCAGAACGGCCCTCCTCGAGGTGGACGACGACGCCGACCTGATCGAGGTGCTCTCCTCCCACGGTTGGGGCGACGGCCTGCCGCTGGTCGCCCCCACCCCCGGACGGGTCGAGGCGATGCTCGCCGGTTGTGCCGGCGCCGACCCCGACGAGGTCATCGCCGTGCTCCCTCCCCGGTTCGGCGAGGCCACCAGGCTGGCCATCGCCGTGAACGCCGTGATGGCCGGCTGCCTGCCCGACCACCTCCCGGTCCTGGTGTCGGCCGTGCGTGCGCTGGCCCACCCCGAGCTGAACCTCCGTGGCGTAAACGCAACCACCCACTGCGTCGCCCCTCTGCTCGTCGTCCATGGAGAGGTGGCCCGCAGCGGCGGCTACAACAGCGGCCCGGGTGCCTTCGGACCCGGTAATCGGGCCAATGCCACCACCGGTCGGGCCCTCCTCCTGGTACTCCTGCACGTGGCCGGTGCCACGCCGGGTGACGGGGACGCCTCGACCCAGGGTGGGCCGGGCAAGTACGGCTTCTGCGTGGCCGAGAACCTGGATGCCTCACCGTGGGCCGGCTACGCGGCCTCCATCGGCGTAGACGCCCCATCAGCGGTGACCGTCCACTGTGGCGAGGCACCACACAACGTGCACGACATGGAGTCGTCGGACCCGGCACGGATCCTGGACAAGGTGGCCTCGGCGATGGCCACCACCGCCCAGAACAACGCCTGTATCAGCCAGGGCGAGTACGTGGTGGCACTCTGCCCGGAACACGCCGCCACGTGTGCCGAGGCCGGGTGGTCCCGATGCGACGTCGCCTCCTACCTGTTCCAACGGGCCCGGCTGCCAGCCGGCGAACTACGGGCGGCCTTCGCGCACCGGGCGTGGGCCCCGTGGATGGACCGGCTGGAGGATGACGAGCTGGTCCCCATGACCGGGGAGGCGGGAAACATCCGGGTGCTGGTCGTCGGGGGACCCGGCAAGCACAGTTCCGTCATACCCAGTTGGGGAATGACCCGGAGCGTCACCCTCCCCGTCGAGGCCTGAACCCCGAACAGATCGGAGACGACCATGCAGATCATCCGCCCTGACGGATCGGTGGCCACGCCGCCCGCCACCCTCGCCCCATCTCCCCACGTGCTCTCCGGACGACGTATCGGCATCCTCGACAACCGCAAGCCCAACGCCGATGTGCTCCTCGAACGCCTGGCCGAGCGCCTCGTCGAGCGGACCGGCGCCACCGTCGTACGCGTCGATACCAAGAACGCCGCCATCCCGTGTGACGACCAGGTCCTGGGCCTGCTGGCCGAGGAGGTGGACGTCATCCTCACCGGCACCGCCGATTGAGGGAGCTGCACGTCGTGGAGTGTCCACGACACCGTGAAGCTCGAGCAGGCCGGTCGGCCCACCGTGCTGGTGGCCACCGGTGATCTTCGGCAGCTGGCCGACCAGACCGCTGCAGACCTGGGCCTGGCCGACCTGCGGGTGGTGTCCGTCGAGCACCCCGTCGGCGGCATCGACCCCGACGAGGTCCGAAGGCGGGCCGACGGCATCGTCGACGAGGTGCTCGGCCTCCTGACCGGAACCGGCGGCGCCCCGTGACCATCCAGATCGACCACACCGAACGCACCGCCCTGGTGACCGGCGCAGGCGCCGGAATCGGTCGGGAGGTCGCCCTCTGGCTGGCCCGGGCCGGTGCGGCAGTTGCCGTCAACGACCTACGGGCCGACAGGGCCGAGGCTGTGGCGGCCGAGATCGACGGAGAGGGCGGGTCGGCGGTACCGGTGGTCGCGGACTGTCGGGACGACGCCGCCGTCGACGCCATGGTCGCCACGGTCCTGGATCGCCTGGGGGGCCTGGACATCGCCGTCAACAACGTCGGGATGCTGCCTCCGGGGCGTAGCCCCCAGCCGTTCGTACAGGCCCGGGGCGAGGACTGGCGCGACATCGTCGACCAGAACCTGGTCACGGCGGCCCTGTGCGGCCGGGCCGAGGCCGAGGTGATGGTCGAGGGGGGAGGCGGCTCGATCCTGTTCGTGACGTCGGGCGAGACCACCCGGCCGGCGCCCTACAACGCTGCCTACGCGGCGGCCAAGGCCGCGGTCAACCACCTGGTGACCACCATGGCCGTGGAGTTGGGACCGGCCGGCGTCCGGGTCAATGCCATGGCACCGGGCACCACGCTGACCGAGACGGTGGCGGCTGCGTTCACCGAGGAGCGCATGGCTGCAATCGTCGAGGCCACCCCGCTGCGACGCATGGTCGAGCACGACGAGCTGGCCCGCCTGGCCGTGTTCCTGACCAGCGACCTGGCCCGGTGCATCACCGGGCAGTTCCTGCTGGCCGACGCAGGGGCGTTCCTGTCACGTACCCGACCCGCCAACGACGAGGGGCTGACCGTACCCCTGGACGGTTCGAACGCCCGCTGACCCGGTTGGCCGGCGGACTACCTCCCCTACAAGCCGATCTGGTGGTGGGGAGGGACCTCGAAGCGCCCGATGGCATCGGCCCGCTGGTGGAGCAACCCGACGATGTCGTCGAGCTTCCGGCCGATGATGAACTGGCGCCGGGCCGTGCACCCCACGACGAAGCGCCCCAACTCGTCCAGGTCGGCGACCGTGACATCCCGTCCCGCCTTCGCCAACAGGTCCTTCATCTCGACGAATGACATGCTCTTGCGGCCGGTACCCCCGCGCACCCGCTCCAGCTCTGCCGGCCGGTTGCGTTGCGAGGTGAACAGCCCGGTGTCCATCAGCCCCCCGGACGGGTAGAACACCGACGCTCCCATGGCCTCGGACTCGGCCCGGAGCTGGTGGTCCAGCGTCTCGGTCATGCAGCTCACCGCCGCCTTGCTGGAGGCGTACAGGCCAGCCGACGGCACCGGCGCGAAACCACCGTCACCCGATGAGGTGTTGACGACGTGCCCCGGCTCGCCGGAAGCCAGCATGCGGGGAACGAAGGCCATGATCCCGTTTGCGGTTCCGAACACGTTGACGCCGTAGCACCATCTCCAGTCGTTCGGTTCGTGCGTCCAGATCCGACCTCCTCCTCCCGAACCCACGCCGGCGTTGTTGTAGAGAAGGGTGCAACGCCCGTGCACCGTGAACACCTGGTCGGCCAACGACTCGACCGAATCGGCGTCGGAGACGTCGGCGAGTATCCCCGACACCCGTCCCGGGAAGGAGGCCGACAGCACGGCAACCGTCGTGTCCATCACGTCCTGCTCGATGTCGGCGATGACGACGGTGGCGTCCGCCTCCAGCAGGGCGCGCACGATGCCCTTCCCGATGCCGTTGGCACCACCGGTCACGACGGCGACCGACCCTGCGACCTCCAGGGGCACCGTCATCAGGCGGCCACCTCCTGCGTCTGGTTCTGCGGCGCCATGCCAGGACAGCCCTTGGCCGTCTCCGGGATGTCGGCGTACGAGATGCCACCGCTTACGTGCGCCTTGGTCGGGCAGTGCTGGTCGGCCAGAGGTCGTAGCTTCTCGACGTCGAACTTGTAGAGAGCCGCAACATTGGTGGTCAGCAGCGATGTGGCCTCGTCGGTGGTCATCTCCCCGAAGGTGAGCCTCAGGTGCTCGTCGGTATGGGGATGTGACCCTTCTATGTGCGGGTAGTCGGACCCCCACATGACCTTCCCGATGCCTATCTGGCGGACCGCCTCGATATCGGTGGGACGCAGGAAGCTGGCCCCGACGTGGCACTGCCGCTGCCAGTACTCGGACGGTCGCAACGACATCTCGGCCACGGCGACACCACCGAAGATCGCCTCGGAACCGTAGGTGGAGTACTTCATCCGCTCGTAGAACGAGTCCAGCTTCTCCAGCGTGTCCGGAACCCAGGTCGTACCGGTCTCGGTGTTCACCCACTGGAGGTCCGGGTGGCGCTCGAAGACGCCGGAGAACATGAGGTGCCACAGGGCCCGATGGCTCCACCACGAAACCTCCAGCATGAACATCGCAAGCGAGGCCGGGAAGTGGTTCCCGAAGTTCGGGGTGGCTCCACCTGAATGGTGGTTCAGGGGCATGTCGCAGGCCTCGGCCGCCGCCCAGATCGGCCTGTAGGCCGCCGAGTAAAGGGGCTCGAAGGGTGAGTCAGGCGGGGCACCCGGCACGAGGATTCCGCCGCGCAGGCCGTTCTCGGCTGCCCACTGGATCTCGGCAACGGAACCCTCCACGTTACCGAGGAAGATCTGGGCGATACCCGCCCTGCGTTCCGGCGCCTCGGATACGAAGTCCAGCAGCCACCGGTTGTGCGCCCTGAGACCGGCCCAACGACGGTCCATGTCGTCGCTGTAGGGAGGTGCCTCGAACTGGCTGGATGATGCAGGCGCGAACGGAGGCTGGGTGTTGGGGAACAGCACGGCGGCGACGACGCCGTCGGCCTCCTGCTCGCGCAGGCGGCGCTCGGTGGACCAGTTGCGGTCGCCGTCGACCGTCGGGTCGCCGTCCACACCGACGTTCAGCGGTGACCGGTCAGCGTCATTGAACACCTCGGCGGTCCGTCGTTCGGCCTCCTGGATCGCCACGGCCCACTCGTCGAATTCATCGTGGTACTTCTTCTCGAGGTACGGCTTGTAGTCGTGTAGTGCCGCACCGCAGTGGGTGTCGGCCGAGATGACCACGTGTCGTTCGCTCATCGTGCTTTCACTCCCTGGTCTCGTAAGTCCCTGGTCCGGCGCCGGGTTCAGGCGTACTGCATCTCGCAGCCGTACTCGTTGATCCACCATCGGGCGGTCTCCACGGCATCCGCCGGCGTCCGTAGGTCCGGTGACTGGCCCAGCTGTTCCGGCGTGGGCCCGACCCGGTCGGCGACGACTCGCAGACCGGCTTCGTCCAGGCCGTAGCAGTCGATGGCATTGAGGCCAAGGAGAAGCCGGGTGTCCTCGATCGAGACGTCCTGGAAGTCGTTTTCCAGGCGTTCCCTGGTCTTGGGCCAGGATCCCTCGGGATGCGGGTAGTCGGTTCCCCACATGAGGGCGTCTATGCCGTTGACGTGCCGTCGGCGGATCTCCTCGGTGGACATGGTGGAGGCGCCGATGAAGACGTTGGTGCCGAAGTACTCGGATGGCAGACGGGAGATGAGGCCCTTCATGCGGGATCCCATCTTCTTGACCTTCCAGCTGGCCCCGAAGTTGACGTCGGTCTTCCAGAGCAGGTCGCCGATCCAGTACGAGCCACACTCCACCACGGCGTACCGCAGGTTCTCGAACCGGTCGAACTTGCCGGAGAACAGCAGCTGCCAGAGGATCCGGTGGGTCCAGAACGGGACCTCGCTGATGTACATGGCCACGTTCTCGCCGTACGAGTCGAAGTCGGCCTCGCCGGAATGGGTGTGCACCACGAGCCCGGTATCGGCACAGGCCGCCCAGACCCGGTCGTAGTGGTCGGTGCCGTAGGCCGGGAACCCGTGCCACATGGTCGGCACCATGATCCCCTTGATCCCCGGCTTTCCGGCAAGGGACTCGATCTCGGCCACGGCCAGGTCCACGTCGTGGGTTATGGGCACCAGCGCCACGCCGGCCCGACGTACCGGGTTGGTGGCGCAGAACTCCTCCAGCCAGCGGTTGTGGGCACGGGCTCCACCGAAGGCCAGCCGGGGGTCGGTGATCTGGCCTGCATGCAGCCCGGCGCCGAATGGCGGGGACTCCTGGCCTGTCACGGCGTCACCGTCGGCGAAGATGATCTCGCCGGCGACACCGTCAGCATCCAGCACCGGATCACGGACCTCGGGGTCGTAGGCGCCCTGGAGGCCCCACTCGTTCTCGCCCTCCCACTCGGCGATGAATTCGGCATTCACCTCCTCGGCGATCCGTCGGTGCTCGTGGCGCTCCGCGACGTACCGGTCGAACTCCTCGTGCAGCGAGGACTCCAGGTACGGGCGGTACTCCTCGCACTGCAGTCCGGCGTGGGTGTCCGACGAGACGACTATGTACGGCTCGCTACCGGTGCTTACCTCTCGATCCACTGTGGGCCTCTCCTCGTGGGGCGCTGCTCTCTTGGACAGCGTCACAGACTTCCTTGTACACTGTCGCAGAGAGTACGCAGGACCGCAACCCGGGCGCCGGAGGACCCATGGACGACACCGCAGCCAGGACCGGCCGTCACGCCGGCCTCGATCCCGCCGAGATCCTCGACCGTGCCATCTCCCTGGTCGAGGCCGAGGGTGCCGACGCCCTGACGATGCGCCGACTGGCCTCCGAACTGGGCGTTGCCACGACGTCGATCTACTGGCACGTCGGCAACCGCGAGCAGTTGGTCACGGCGATGGTGAGTCGCCACGGCGAGCACCTGGCCGAGGCGCCGGTCACCGGAGACACGTCCCGCGACCGGGTTCTGGCCGTCGCCCGCCTCATCTGGGAGGGCTCCCTGGAGCACAGGGAGATCACCAGGCTGGCCAGTACCCACGGGGCCTCCTCGCTCCACGCCCAGCACCTCGAGCTGGCCATGGCGCGGGAACTCCAGGAGGCCGGCGTGGTGGGCGATGCCGCTCGGGACGCCCTGCGGGCCATCACCGCCTGTGTCGGCGGCTTCATCGTCGCCGCCATGCTCGACGACGTCATCCCGACGGACCACCGCCGTACCTCGGTCCTGGCCCACCTGGAGGACCCGGACCTGGACCCTGGCACCCGCGCCTCCCTGGCCACGAGCAGCCACCTCCCGTCGCTGTTCGACGCGACGCTGCGGGCCGTCGTGAACTCGGTCGTCCCCGCCGACCTCTCCGTCAACGCCTACCTGTAGCCCCGACCCCGGACCTGCCGGGATCAACCGTCGCAACGGTGGGACAGGCCGGGATCAGCCCTCGTAGCGGTATGCGGTCGCCCTCGGCTTGACCGGGCGGGCGAACCAGAGCGGGCGGCGTAGGCCGTCGGGGCCGGGACCCGGACGGGCCTTGGCCAGCCACTCCTCGAAGATCCGCTGCGACGCCCCGGTGTCGACCACCACGTCGCCGTAGGCGTCGCCGACCTCGGCCGGGGCGACGGTCACCCTCTGCAGCCAGCAGTGCATGCCGCTGACCGGATCGGGCTGGACAGGAAAGGTGAGGTTCTGGTGCACCCCGGTGTCGGTCCACCAGATCAGGTCGGTGTCCGGATCGTCGCTCTGGTACGCCTCCGCCCCGTGGTCCCGCCGGAGCCGCCACCTACCGTCATCGTCCCGTTCGATGGAGGCCTTCCCGGCACCCCACGACCGGGCCTTGTCGTCCTCGAGGCGCCACCGGCCCATGTGGTGGCTGGCAGCCACCACCCCGGGGCGGATTCCCTCGGTACGCCACGCCTGGATGACGAAGTGGCCGATGCGGGTGGTGATCCGGACCAGCCCGTTCTCCTCGATGCCCAGCTGCTCGGCATCGGTGGGGTGCAGCCAGAGCGGATGGCGGTGGCTGATCTCGTTCAGCCACTTGCTGTTGGCCGACCGGGTGTGGATGAGCGTCGGGATGCGGAACGTCGGCACCAGAATGCGCTCGCCGGCTGACATGTCCAGGTCCTCCCAGTGGACCTGGCTCCTGATGAAGGTCGGCATGGCGTACTCGGGCCAGCCCCAGTCGCGGATGGTCGCCGAGAAGAACTCCAGCTTCCTGGACGGCGTGGGGAATCCGAGCCTGGCCTCGCCGTCGATGTCGACGGCCGGCGAGCCGTCGCCGATGAACGGCATGTGGCCTTCGATGTCCTCCAACGCCTTGTGGGAGCCGGCGGTACCCGGTCGACGCCAGACGCCGGCCTCGTCCCGGAATGCGCCCTCCAGGTCAGCGGCGGGCACGTGGCGTTCGTAGACCTGAGTCTGGTCTCCGGGCAGCGAGAACGAGCCCCTGCGCCGCATGTACTCCAGCGGGGTGAGGCCCTCGGCCGCGGCCGCCTCGGGCAGCCCCGGCACTGAACCCTCGAACAGCATGGCGTAGTACTCGTCCAGGGTGAGCGGGGTGCCGGGGTTCTCCAGGCTCTCGAACTGCGAACGGATGCCCAGCGAACCATCGGGGTCTATCCGCCACGACAGGTCGATGAAGAACTCCTGCTCCTCCCAGACCTCGCCCGGGTTGGCCTCATGGGTGCGCTCGAAGGTCTCGCCGTCGAGTTCCCGGTGGCGACGGAGGACCGGCTGGCGGAACCCGATCCAGCGTCCGTTGTGGGTTTCGAAGCTGGACACGTCGTGTCGTTCCGAGGCGATGCCCATGGGCAGCACGTAGTCGGCGAACCACGCCGACTCGTTCCAGGTGGGGGTGAGCGCCACGTGGCACCCGACCTTGTCGGGGTCGCGTAGCACCTCCATCCAGGTGAAGCCGTCCGGGTTGGTCCACAACGGGTTGTAGACCCGTGTGAAGTAGGTGTCGATGTAGCCCCGACCTGCCTTCAGGAAGTGGGGCAACAGCATCGACATCTCGTGGTGGCTGAGCGGGTACTCGATCGGCCACTGCAGTTCGTTCCACCGCCCCTGGGGCTCGGGGTGTATCGGTGTGACGGGGATGAACTTGTTCCAGCCGTTGGCGTTGGTACCACCCACGGTGCCGACGGACCCGGTCAGCACGTTGAGGAACTGCAGGCAACGGGCCACCATCCATCCGCCCTCGTTGCCGGCCGACGAAGCCCGCCAGGTGTGGGAGGCGAACCCGCCGAGGCCCTCGCCGATGATGCGGGCGACGGTGCGGATGCGGTCCTCGTCGATGCCGCAGATTCGGGCTGCAGCTTCCGGCGTGTACTCGGCGTAGAGCTCCAGCAGGGCAGGGCCTACGTTGGCGAACACCGGCTCCAGGTCGGGGCGGGCCTCCCGGAGGAAGGTCTCCCAGTTCACCCAGCGCTCGAAGAACGCCGCGTCCCAGGTGCCGTCCAGGATCAGCAGGCGGGCGATGGCCAGCAGCAGGAAGGCCTCGGTACCCGGCCAGGCCGAGAACCAGTGGTCGGCCTTGGAGGCCGTGTTGGACAGGCGGGGATCGACGCAGATGACCGTGGCGCCGTTGGCCTGGCCCTCGATGATCCGCTGGGCGTGAGGGTTGAAGTAGTGCCCGGCCTCGAGGTGCGACGAGATGAGGAAGATGACCTTGGCATTGGCGAAGTCGGCCGAGGGGCGGTCGAATCCCATCCAGGAGGCGTAGCCCACCCGGGCACCGCTGGAGCAGATGTTGGTGTGGCTGTTGTGGCCGTCGATGCCCCACGAGTGGAGGACCCGCTCCATGTAGGTGTCGTCGCCCATCCGACCGACGTGGTACATGACCTCGTGGTGGCGCTCCTCCCGGAAGGCGTTCCCGATGCGGGTACCGACCTCGTCGAGGGCCTGTTCCCAGGAGATGCGCTCCCAGAGGCCCTCGCCCCGGTCGCCGACCCGCTTCATCGGATACAGGATCCGCTCGGGGTCCTCGACCTGGTTGATGGTGGCCGGGCCCTTGGCGCAGTTGCGGCCACGGCTGGCCGGATGGACAGGGTTGCCCTCGAACTTCGAGATCCGGCCGGTCTCCTTGTCGACCCAGGCCAGCAGGCCGCAGTTGGCCTCGCAGTTGAAGCACGTTGTGGGCACCAGCCGGTGGGCCCGCCGGACCCTGGTCGGCCACGCCTTTGCGTCCAGCGCGTCGACGTGGTCCCAGGTCTCCTCGGGCGGATAGCTCGAGAGGCCGGTCCCCTCCTTCCGGGGTGGGGCGGTGTCGTCGATGGTCATCGTGGTGCTCCGGATCCGTCGCTACGAGAGGGGGACCGACTGGCCGGCCCTCACATAGGCGTCCTCGTAGGCGAACAGGCCGTGAAGCACGAACGGTGCGGCTACGGCGGGCAGGAGGAGGCCATCGGCCCCCAGGGCGATCGACACGGCCACCAGGACCAGCGGCATGGCCAGCCCGTTGAGGCGCCACTGCCTGAAGGACCTCCGCTGGCCGCCGCTCGTCATCTCGGTCAGGGCCATGGTCACGTGCCGCGAGTGGTCGCCGCGCACCTCGAGGCCCACCAGCAGTCCGTTTGCGGCCAGGCCGATCAGGAACGCCCACTGGATGGCGGCCGCCCCCGGCACGTCGATGAACAGCGCCAGCAACGAGTATGACGCGCCCCCGGCGGCGACGGCCTGGGCCAGCAGGACGGGAAGCAGCAGCGGCTCCTGCCAGAGGTCCCGACCCTCGCACTGACCGAACAGGAAGGCGGTGTAGCCGGCGGTGGCCAGCGCCAGCAGCACCGTCGGCACCACCAGCACGGGTAACAGACCATCGGCGCCGGTCAGCCCGGCCACCCACCAGGCTGCCACCACGGCCCCGAACCCGCCGAGCACGTAGGCGCCCTTCACCAACCACGACGTGCGGTTGCCCCGGGTCAGGAGGTACACGAAGCGCTTCGGCTGCTTGAGGTCGGCGACCAGCATGGCGCCGGTGAGGGCCAGGAACGCACCGGCCAGCATCGGGGGCACGACGCCCACGGCTGCCCGTGAGCCCCCGTGGCCCAGCAGCACCAGCATCGAGGCCACCAGCATCACGCCGGCGGCTATGGCCTTGGTGACCAGGTAGCCCGAGACCATCGAACCCCAGGCAGGCGGATGCTGGGTGGTGTAGGTGGTACGGGCCATGGCCTCACCATCGTCCCGGCTGGGTGCGGCTGTGAGCGCGACTGGCGTGGGGGTGGGATGGTCGGATCGTGTCTCGGCCCAGATCATCCCGTCGGCAGCGATGTAGGCGGCCAGCGGATCCAGCGAGGACGCAGTGGCGTCCTTGTACACGACCTTCGGGCTGGTCCCCTGCTCCGGGGAACGCACCGCACCGTCAGTGGTGAGGAGCAGCGAGATCTCGGACCCCGGATCGTCGAGGTCGCCGACCCGTATGGCCCTGGTGGGACACACGACCACGCACGAAGGCTCGAGGCCGTCCTCGATCCGGTGGTTGCAGAAGTTGCACTTGTGCGCCGTGCCGGTCTGCGGGTTGAGGTAGATGGCGTCGTAGGGGCAGGCGTTCATGCAGGCCTTGCACCCGATGCAGTTGTCGTCGTCGAAGTCGACGACACCGTTCTCGGCACGGAACAGCGCCGAGGTCGGGCAGATGGCCATGCATGGTGCATCGTCGCAGTGGTTGCACCGCATGACCGAGAAGTGCCTCTCGCTGTCCGGATGGGTGCCGGTCTCGACGTACTTGAGCCACGTGCGGTTCACCCCGAGTGGCACGTCGTGCTCACTCTTGCAGGCCACGGTGCAGGCGTGGCAGCCGATGCAGCTTCCGGAATCCAGGACGAAGCCGAGGCGTGTCATAGGAGGCGTGTCATAGGGGGTGGCTATCCAGGTCTGGCAGGCGGTCGGGTCTGCCGGTCAGGCGGCGACCGTGGCCATCTGTCGGATCCCGGCGCACAACAGCACGACCATCCGGTCGAAGCTGCCGTCCAGGTCGAGTGCGAAGGGATGGCCGTCGCCGGCCTCCAGGTGGGCGAAGCCGTGGAAGGCACTCCGCAGGGTCCTGGCAGCGTGGATGCGCTCGTCGTCGGCCAGCCCGTAGGAGGCCAGGGCCTGGCCCAGCACCTGGACGACCCGCTCCACGGCAGCCTCCAACTCGGCGTCGGACGAGCACGGGTAGCGGTCGGTGGCCGCATACAGGCCGGGATGGTCGACGACCATGGCCCGCCATGCGCCGCCCATCGCCCGGACGGCGTCGTCGCCCGCCAGCCCCACGGCGGCCTCGCCCAGGCGGTTGGCGAGGATCTCACGACCCCGCAGGCCCAGCGCCCGGATCAGCGCGTCGTAGTTGTCTACGTGGCGGTACAGGGCCGGCTGTCGGACGCCGAGGCGTTCGGCCACCCGGGTCAGGGTGACGGCATCCAGCCCCTCGGCGTCAGCCAACTCGGCTGCGCAGTCCACCACCTGGTCGGTGTCGAGAGTTCGCCTGCTCATGTCCGGATCCTAGTGTTAGAGACTCTCACGCGCTAGTTATGAGCGCTGTCGTTTTCGTGAGCCATCACCCCGGTGCTCCCGGAGCGGTCACCAGACCACCAGGGCGGCACCTGCCGCCACCAGCACCGCTCCCCAAAGGGCGCGGGTCCCGAGGGCCTCGCGGGCGATGAGGACGCCCAGCACGACCGAGACCTGCCTGAGGCCGGCCACCTGGCCCGCCTGGGCCCGCTGGAAGGCCAGCAGCACGAGGGCGTAGGCCCCACCCTGGCCCACTCCCACCAACGAGGCGACCCCCAGCACGGGCCGTAGCCGACCCCACCCGGGCCGACGTACCAGCAGCACGGTGCACGAGCTGAGCACCATGATCACGGACAGGTAGCCGAGGGCCCCGGTGAGATCGACCGAACGGGCGTCGATCAGCGAATAGCTCACCGTGCAGAGGCCGGTCCCCGCAGCCAGGACCACGGCCCTGCGCTCCTGGAGTCGGCTGCCCAGGCCGGCCAGGAGCAGGAGGCCGACGAGGAGCACGACCAGCCCTACGGCCGTGGCGACGGACGGGCTCTCGTCCAGCAGCAACCAACCGCCCAGGCCGATCAGCAGCGGGGCGGTGCCCCGGGCGATCGGGTAGACCACGCCCAGGCTGCCATCCCGGTAGCCGGTTCCCAGCAGGGTCTGGTACGCACCGTGGGCCATCGACGATGCCAGGACCGCGCCGATCACCTCGACCGGTGGGTCGACGACCGCTGCAGGCAGCAGTGCGATGCCGACGGCCAGGTAGGCGAGGGCGATGACGACCTCCGGGTCCGCTGTCCTGTGCAGGCGGGCGTTCCACCCGGCGTGCAGGACCGTCGAGGCCAGGACGAGGAGTACGGCGGAGGTCGGCACGGGTAGCCGCGCCGATCAGGTGGTGGCGCGGGCCTGCAGCCCCGCTATCACCGCCACGTCGACGATGTCTTCGGCCGAACAGCCACGCGACAGGTCGTGCAGCACGCCGTCCAGCCCCTGTAGCAACGGGCCGAACGCCCGGGCTCCACCCATTCGCTCAGCGACCTTGTAGGCGATGTTCCCGCTGTCCAGGTCGGGGAAGACGAAGACGTTGGCCGTTCCGGCCACCGGTGATCCCGGTGCCTTGGCCTCGGCCACCTCGGGAACCCAGGCGGCGTCGAACTGAAGCTCTCCGTCGACGACCAGGTTCGGTACCCGCTCACCGACGAGCGCCGTGGCCAGCCGTACCTTGTCGACCCGGGCGTGTTCGGCGCTGCCCTTCGTGGAAAAGGAGAGCATGGCGATCCGCGGCTCGGCATCGATCAGGGCGGCGTACGTCCGGGCCGTCGAGACGGCGATCGACGCCATCTGCTCGGCATCGGGATCGGGCACCACCCCGCAGTCGCCGAAGGCCACCGGTCGACCGTCCGGCAGGACCAGCAGGAAGCAGCTGGAGACCACGTCGGTACCGGGGGCCAGCCCCAGCACCCTCAGGCCGGCCCGCAGGACGTCGGCAGTCGGGCGGGTGGCCCCGGCAACTGCCGCATCGACCACCCCGGCCCGGACCAGGACGGCTGCCGCCACGACCGGGTCGTCGGGGTCCAGCCCACCGGCCTCTGCGTGGGCGGCGGCATCGGCAACGGCTCCGACCGACCGGTCCAGCACCGGGTCGACCGGGATCGTCAACCCCCCGCCTACCAGAACGGATGCGGCGGCGTCGGCCCGGGGGTCGCCGAGGTCGGCCAGCACGACCCGTGCCGGATCCGTCGCCGCCCGGGCATGCCAGTCGGCCAGCACGCCCGATCGGGAGCGCCCGTTCACCCGCGGTCCTCCCGTTCGTGCGCCAGGAGGTTCAGCCCCTGCCCCGCCACGGGATGAGGCGTCGTTCCAGGAACCTCATGATGAGGTCCATGGTCACGCCGATGACCCCGATGATGATGATCGACACCACAACGATGTCCATCCTGAAGAACTTCGAGGCCGCGAAGATCATGGCGCCCAGGCCGGTCGTGGTACCGGTCAGCTCGGCGGCCACCAGGGTCCCCCAGCAGACGCCGAGTGCGACGCGCATGCCGGTGAAGATGTCCGGCAGGGCGTTGGGAAGGATCACGTAGCGCAGGATCTGCCACCTGTTGGCGCCCAGCGAGTAGGCCGCGTGGACCTTGGAACGCTGGACGCCCAGGACGCCGGCCCGGGCGGCAATGACCATGATCCAGACGGCGGCGAAGAACAGCAGGTTGACCTTCGAACCCTCGCCGATGCCGAACCACACGATGAACAGCGGTAGCAGGGCCAGCGGCGGTACCGGGCGGAGCAGCTCCACGATCGGGTCGAAGATCCCCCGGAGGCGGTTCGACAGGCCCATGGCGAAGCCGACCGGCACGCCTACCACCACGCCGTAGAGCAGGCCCTTCAGCACCCGCCAGAGGCTGGCCCACGTGTGGTCCCACAGCCCGACACGCCGGTAGCCCCTGTCGATCAACTCGAACAGGGCATCCCAGGTCTGGCGGAGCGACGGGAAGGTGCGGTCGTTGACCATCGGTTCAGAACCCTGCTTGATGAACCACCAGATGCCGACGAGCCCCAGGAGCGAGACCACGCTCCATCCCGGCGAGCCCTTGACCTCGGCGGCATCGCCGAAGGTGACCGTCTTGCGGGTGTCGGAGCCCCTGCCTCCACCCCGGAGCTTCTCGTGCAGGCTCATGGCGTGCCCCCCTCGTGGCCCATGATCTGTTCCTCCATCTCCCAGATGAGGGACAGCAGTTCCTCGCGCTTCTGGATGAACTCGGGTGAGGCCTTCATCTCGCGCGGGTCGACGTGGAGGCCCTGCTGGGCGAACGGCAGCTCGTACTCGCGCTCGATCCGGCCCGGGCGGGGGGCCATCACGAACAGCCGGTCGCCCAGGTAGAGGGCCTCCTCCACGCTGTGGGTGACCAGCACGATCGTCTTGCCCGTCTCCTGCCAGAGTTTCAGGATGAGGCCCTGCATCTTCTCCCGGGTGAGGGCGTCCAGGGCTCCCAGGGGCTCGTCCATGAGGATGACCTCGGGATCGTTGGCCAGACAGCGTGCCAGGGCCACACGCTGCTGCATGCCGCCCGACAGCTCGTACACCGCCTTGTCGCCGAATCCCTGGAGGCCGACCGTGGACAGCAGGTCCTGGACAAGGTCATGGGTCTCCGACTTCCCCTTCCGATTCATGCGTGGCCCGAAGGCCACGTTCTGGGCGACCGTCTGCCACTCGAAGAGGGCGCCCTGCTGGAAGACCATGCCCCGCTCCTGGCCCGGCCCCGTGATGGGATCACCTCCCAGGGTGACCGATCCGGACGTCGGCGCCAGGAAGCCTGCGACGATGTTGAGCAGGGTCGTCTTGCCACACCCCGAGGGCCCGAGCAGCGTCAGCAGGCGCCCGGCCTCCAGGTCGAACGAGACCTCGTGCAGGGCCTGGACCGAACCGCCCTTCGGAAGTTCGTAGACCATGCCCAGCCCGTCTACCGACAGATCCTTCATCTGATCGTCCCCCCTGCCACGTCGTTCGCCGGACGCCGCCTCACAGATCGTAGAAGGGTGCCCGGCAGGCACCCGTCGTTCGGTCGTTCTCTGCCAGCCATCCGTCCAACCCGTCGTTCAGTCGTTCTCTGCCAGCCATCCGTCGACCCGATCGGCAATTCGGTCCACCCTGCCGACGAGGTCGTCGATGACCATCCTGTCGGCGATCAGGGGCGGCGAGATCGTCAGGCCCGTGTAGCCCCGGTCGTCCGGGCGGATGGTGATCCGCTCATCGCGGACGAAGCCCCCCAGCACGCCGCCCTGCAGGGCCGCCTCCTGGGTGCCGCTCAGGTCGCGGTCGACGGCCGAGTCCGCACACAGTTCGACGGCGTAGAAGTAGCCGGTCCCCCGGACCTCGCGGATGCTCGGGTGGGCGGCAGCCATGGTCCGGAGCTGCTGGCCGAAGTAGCCCTCGTTGGCCAGCACGTGCCCCATGAGGCCCTCATCGCGCATGGCCGTCATGTTCGCCACGGCCACCGCCGTGGCCACCGGGTGGCCACCGAACGTCGAACCATGCACGTACGAGCCCATCGGGGAGTCGAACAGCTCGGTGACCAGCGGACCGCGGATGACCACGCCGCCCAGGGGCTGGTATGCCGACGTCACCCCCTTGGCGAAGGTGATCATGTCGGGCACGACGCCGTTGCGCTCGCTGGCAAACCAGTGGCCGAACCGGCCGAACGAGCAGATGACCTCGTCGGCTACCAGGAGCACTCCGTTCTCGTCGCAGATCCGGCGGAGCTCCTGCCAGTAGCCGGCGGGTGGCACCAGGGCACCGCCACCGTTCTGGACGGGCTCGGCGATGACCATGGAGACCGTCTCGGGGCCCTCGGCGAGGATCATCTCCTCGATGGCCCGGACACAGGACAGCTCGGCGGCCGGGGTGCCGGCCGGCGAGGTGCACTGGTGGGTGTTGGGCACGTGCCGGGTGCCGCCCCAGAGCATCGGGAGGTAGGGATCGCGGAACTTCGGGATGCCGGTGACCGAGAGCGCTCCCAGCGTGGTCCCGTGGTACGACCAGTTGCGGGAGATGACCTTGTACCGGCCCTCGTCACCCCGGGCCACGTGGTAGTTGCGGGCGAACTTGATCGCCGACTCGACCGCCTCCGAGCCCGAGCTCACGAAGAACGTCTCGCTCAGGTCGCCGGGGGCGAAGCCGGCAATCATGGCGGCCGCCTCGATGGCCGGCGGGTGGGCGAAGCCCCAGTTGGTGGCGTAGGCCAGCGTGTCCATCTGCTTGGCGGCGGCGGCCGACAGGTCGGACCGACCGTGGCCGATGTTCACGCAGAACAGGCCGGCCAGGCCGTCCAGGTACTCGTTACCGTCCGTGTCGTAGAGGTAGCAACCCTCACCCCGCTCGATGATCGGCAGGGCGTCGGTGTGCCAGGCCCCCTTCTTCGTGAAGTGGGGAACGAGGTGCTTCTGGGCGAGTTCCCGGGGGGTGCTCATGGGTTCCACCGATCGATCGGGCCGTACACTCCTGCGGACGGCAGCCGGGTGACCGGCGTCACTGGAGTTAGAGTCTGTAACTTAATCACAAAGGCATCTAACAACAAGGGGTTCGCCCCTTCCCGGAACCCGTCAGAGCCTCCGCCGACCACACCAGGGACACGTCTCCTATGGCCAAGCAGATCCCCGAGCGGGCACAGGTCGTCATCATCGGTGGTGGCATCGTCGGTACCAGCATCGCCTACCACCTCACCGAGCTGGGTTGGAACGACGTCGTGCTCCTGGAGCGCAACACCCTGACCAGCGGAACCACCTGGCACGCCGCCGGCCTTGTGGGCTGCCTCCGAGCCACGCAGAACATGACCCGCCTGGCCGCCTACTCGGCCGAGCTCTACGAGTCGCTAGAACGCGACATGGGCCACGCCACCGGCTTCAAGAAAGTGGGTTCGCTCAGCGTGGCCGACAACCCGGAGCGCATGGAGGAGCTGGTACGGGGTGCCGGCATGGCCAACGCCTTCGACGTGGAAGTCGAGGTCATCACCGCCGAGGCCCTGTGCGGTCGGTACCCGCTGCTCAACCCCGAGGGCATCGTCGGTGGCGTCTGGCTGCCCGGTGACGGCCAGGCATCGCCCGTGGACACCACCATGGCCATGGCCGCCGTGGCCAGGGAGCGGGGCGCCCAGATCTTCGAGGGCGTCTCGGTCGAGCGCATCCGCACCGCCCACGGCCGTGCCATCGGCGTGGACACCGACCAGGGGCCGATCGACGCCGAGCACGTCGTCACCGCAGCCGGCATGTGGTCACACCAACTGGGACGCGACGTCGGGGTGAACATCCCGCTGCACGCCTGCGAGCACTTCTACCTGGTGACCGAGCCGATCCCGGACCTGCCGTCGGGCCTACCGGTGCTGCGCGACACCGACAACTGCATCTACGTGAAGGAGGAGGCCGGGCGCCTGATGGTCGGCGCCTTCGAACCCGTGGCGAAGCCGTACGGCATGGGCGGCCTTCCCACCGACCAGCCGTTTCTGCAACTGGACGAGGACTGGGACCACCTGGCCCCCGTCTGGGAGGCGGCCTGCGAGCGCATCCCGTTGCTGGCCGACGTGGGCATCCGCCTGTTCTTCAACGGCCCCGAGTCCTTCACCCCCGACGACCGGTACCTGCTGGGCGAGACACCGGAACTGCGGAACCACTGGGTGGCCACCGGCTTCAACTCGATCGGCATGCAGTCGGCAGGAGGCGCCGGCAAGGTCCTCGCCGAGTGGATCGTCGACGGTCGGCCCCCCATGGACCTGTGGGACGTCGACGTGCGGCGCATGCAGCCGTTCCAGACCAACCGCCGGTACCTCCACGACCGGTCGATCGAGGCCCTCGGCCTGCTGTACGCCATGCACTGGCCGTTCCGCCAGGTCGAGACGGCCCGTGGCGTGCGCCGCTCCCCGGTCCATGACCGCCTTGTGGACCTTGGGGCCTGCCACGGTGAGAACGGCGGCTGGGAACGGCCGAACTGGTACGCCCCTG
>UINC01001452.1_pt1 | contig 21626 bp, 21 predicted proteins | sample 5385821 | NCBI WGS metagenome assembly UINC01 (sample SAMEA4666929, study PRJEB26691) | marine metagenome | isolation source: Pacific Ocean | place: Pacific Ocean | collected 2011-10-13 | reverse complement strand
TAACCCACTTCTTTGAATCTCTGAAGCAACCAGCAAACTGTTCAAACGGCTTTTGCAATTTGGTGAGTCTGTTACGTTTACAGCATCAGCAACACTAAGCTCTTCAACCTTGCCAACGCTTTCAGCAAGATCAGTAGTAACTCCAGGTGTAGTTTCTGCTGTGAATAAAAAATCAGTTGTTTCGAACATTTTATTACTCCTACTCAATAGTAGCTTAATTTGAAACCCTTATAGACATTAGGTTTCAGAGGAAAATTAAAGTACAGAAAGCAGATATTTTAAGATTTTTATTCTACAGAATCTATTAATTTTTGAAGTTCTCCGCTTTCTTGTAATTCCATCAATATATCGCTACCGCCTACTAATTCTCCGTTTACAAATAATTGTGGAAAAGTGGGCCAATTTGAAACTTTAGGTAGATTAGCTCTTATCTCTGGATTTGAAAGAATATCGACAAAAGAGAAAGGTTTTCCACAAGCGATTAACAACTGAGTAGCTCTTGAAGAAAACCCACACTGAGGAGCATCCGGTGAGCCCTTCATGTACAAAAGTATGGGGTTAGCATTTATTTGTTCTTTTATTTCTTGTTCTATGTCCATAATCAAAATTTTATATTATTTACATAAGTGAAGATACATTTTAACTGTCTCGTTCATACCAAATTTAAGTGAGTCAGAAATAAGAGCATGACCTATTGAGACTTCATCAATGTTACATTTCTTAAGAAATAGACCTAAATTCAATAAATCTAAATCATGCCCTGCATTAACACCCAGCCCCAAGCTATGCGCGTGTGTAGCAGCCTTAGAGTATAGATTAATTAACTTTTCTGTTTTTGCTTCTGATCCATATGCTTCTGCATATGGACCTGTATAAAGTTCTATTCGGTCTGCGCCTACTTCTTTAACTCTTGTAATACTTTCTTCATCAGGGTCAATGAATAAACTCACTCTTGATCCATAGGATTTTATTTTTTCTATTAAAGTAATTAGTGATTTATTGTCTCCAGATAAATTCCATCCATGATCAGAGGTTAACTGATTCGGCTCATCAGGAACTAATGTACACTGATCAGGCTTATATCTATTAATTAACTCTACAAATCCAGGGTATTTACCCTTTTGAAGACTGAATGGGTTGCCTTCTATATTAAATTCAACATTCAATTCGGATGTCAGCTCTTTTAAGATCTGCACATCATCTGGATTAATGTGCCTCATATCATCGCGAGGATGAACTGTGATTCCATCACAACCACTTTCAATACAAATCTTTGAAAATTCCTTAATACTTGGATTACTGCCACCCCTAGCATTTCTTAACCAGGCAACTTTGTTAACGTTTACACTTAATTTAGTCATTTTTGTCTACTTCTATAACTACTTTTCCTCTGGCATGTGACGTTCCAACTTTTTCATGTGCCTCTATTATATTCTTTAGAGAATAAACTGAATCTATTACTGGCTTAATTACTTCTGCCTCTACTAGTCGGCTTAACTCACTTAAACCTGAAGAACTCGGTCTATATATTGACCAGTGGATATTTATGGGTTTTGCTTCCTTTTTTACTTGTTGCCTCAGTTTTAAAGCTGAAGGCACTCCAATAAGAAGACCTTTTTCATCAATAGTTCTGAGAAAAGGGTGATTTAATGTAATGTAGTGCGAATTAGTTTCCTCTTTCAAGATACTCAAGCAATTACTTATAGAATCTGAACCTCCAAAATCACCCAGACAGTCAAAAACAAGATCATAATCTTCTAAAAGTTCATAAAATTTTTGCGAGTTGTAGTCAATAGTTATTTCTGCACCAAGTTTCTTCACTAAAGCATGATTTGACTCACCGCAGGTTGTTGCTATTTTAGCTCCCCAATATTTAAGTAATTGGATGGCAAAAGTTCCTACCCCACCTGAACCTGCTTGGATAAATACTTTTTTATCTTTCAAATCTTGTGGTCTGATACCAGCCCATCTTATTAGTGCTGTCCACGTCGTTATAGCTACATATGGTAATGAAGCTGCTTCATTGAACGACAAGTTATTGGGCTTAAAATCAATCTCATTTTGATTAAAAGCAGCATATTCACAATATGTTCCGCTATTAGTACTGGAACTACTGCCATAAACTTCATCGCCCTCCTTAAATTTTGTCACTTTAGAACCAACTTCTTTAACAATTCCTGACACATCACTCCCTAGAATCCAAGGAAATAATTGCTTTCTCTGTTTCTCAAATATAGCTTTGCCATACCCTTCTCTTTTCATTAAATCAATAGGGTTAACAGAAGTGGATTTAATTTTTACAAGTACTTCATTTCTATTGACACTAGGAGTTGGTAACTCATTACTTTGTTCAAATACAGAAGAAGCTCCGTATCTACAGATAGGCATTCCAAACATACTTACAACTATAAATTAGAATAAACTGAATCAGCTATGTCAGTTGCAGTCTTCCACGCAGTTATTCCAGGATGCATCTGATTCATAACGAAACCTAAAGACACTTTATTGTCGGGATCAGCAAAACCTAAAGATCCCCCTGCTCCGCCATGGCCAAAAGCCCCTTGTCCAGGTCCCATGCTGACATGCTCTGTTCCCAACATAAATCCTAATCCAAACCTGGTATGCATTCGACCTAAAACTAAGTCTCTGCCATCTGACTCAGTTTGTCTTGCTAATTCTATTGTTTCTGGTTTTAGAACATGCACTCCGTCACGGCTTCCGCCATTCGCTAGGACACCATAGATTTTTGCTAGAGATCTAGCTGTCCCATGTCCATTTGCTGCAGGAATTTCTGCATTTCTCCATTTTTTTGTATTAGCTTCCATTCCTTTTTCGGGATCCATTTGCATAGGCGGATTGCTAAAAGCAGCTCCCGCAGGAGTGTTTGTATCACCAAAATCTAGTAAGAATTTCATTGGGCCTGGAATAAGGAATTTTGGTAATTTACCTATTAAAGGGAATAAAAATTGCATTGGCCCCGGTTTTGAAGGATTGAGTTCAGTGACTCTAGAGAACTCAGAATCAGGTAGACCAATCCAAAAATCTAAATCTAAAGGATCAGCTATTTCCTCTTTAAAATATTGTCCGATGGTCCGCCCATCTATTCTTCTTAGAACTTCTCCTACTAAGTGGCCGTAAGTAATTGCATGATACCCATGGGCTGTACCTGGTTCCCACAAAGGTTCTTGTGAAGCTAACTCACTGCAAATGAAATCCCAATCACAAAATGCTCCTTGACCTAAGGGCTTTCTGACACCACAAAGACCTGATTTATGACAGAACAGATATCGTACAGGTATAGTTTCTTTTCCCCCTTGTGCAAATTCAGGCCAATACTTTGCTACAGGTAAATCTAAGTCTAATTTTCCCTGTTCTATTAATTGTAAAAGACAAATAGCTGCTATGCCTTTGGTTGAAGAGAAAACATTTACAATAGTATTTTCTTGCCATTCAGTTCCTTTGGAAGGATTGTCTACTCCTCCCCATAAATCTAAGACTGTTTCCCCTTCAATCTCTAAGCTAATTGCCGCACCTAATTCAAAACCCGTACTAATACTTTTACTAAATACTTCCCTTGCTTCAGAAAATTTTTCATCACAATATCCGTTTATCATCTTTCCTCCTAAGGTTAGTTATTTTTATTCTAAGATTTAGGCCACCATAATAGCAACTGACTTGTTTTAGGCATATAGATGGCCTGCAGTAATAGCTTTGTATAAATGTCCATTCATAAAAGAGAGGAACTGGTAACGGCCGCAACTAAAGCCAATACATAAAAAGGCTTTGTTTATTGAGAGCTTACAATGAGATTTTGTTTTCTATCTTCTAAATTATTTTTTATAGGTGTTAAAGGAAGAGGATTACTACTTCTCTCTCTTGTCTCTTTAGAAACATCACCATAGAGAGTGTTCCTTTGTTTAGGAATTCTTTTTAATTTTTTTATAAATTCATTCAGTTGGTCTGCAGAGAATTCCTGGCCGTGTTCAGCTCCAGCAGCTCTGGTTATTGATTCATTCATTAAAGTTCCACCCAAGTCATTAGCACCTGAATTTAAACACTCTTCAATTCCACCAATCCCCATCTTCACCCAGGACGTTTGTATGTTAGGAATATGCTTATTAAAAACAAGCCGAGAAACACTGTGCATAAGAATAGACTCTCTCAAAGTTGGACCATAACGTGATTGACCTCTTACATACATGGGTGCTTCCATAGGAACAAAAGGTAGTGGTACAAATTCTGTAAATCCTCCTGTTTCTTTCTGTAAATTCAAAATATTAAGTAAATGCCTAGCCCAATGAATGGGCTTATCTATATGACCAAACATTATTGTGGCAGTACTTTTCATACCTATCTCATGAGCAGTTTTCATTACAGTTAACCACTCCGAAGTATTAATCTTGTCAGGGCAAATTATATTCCTTACTTCATCATCTAATATTTCTGCTGCTGTGCCAGGTAAAGTGTTTAGTCCTAGTTGCTTCAACTCAAATAAATACTCACTGAGATCTTTATTCAAAGTACTGGCACCTTGCCATATTTCTAAAGGCGAAAATGCGTGTATGTGTAATTCAGGCTGAGTGTCTTTTATGGCCGAGACGATTGATTTATATGTATTGCCGTCATAACTGGGATGTATTCCTCCCTGTAGACAAACTTCAGTAGCTCCCCTTTTAAAGGCTTCTTGTGACCTTCTGGTTATTTCTTCTAAAGAAATATCATAAGGTTTACCTCTAAGACCCTCGGATGTCTTACCTTTAGAGAACGCACAGAAAGTACAGTGAAAATAACAAATATTGGTGTAATTAATATTTCTATTAACTACAAAAGTAATCTCATCTCCTACAACATCTTGCCTTAATTCATCTGCTGCATCCCTAAGATACTTAAAATCAGGCCCTCTGGCTTCAAACAAATTTACAATCTGTTCTTCTTTTAATCCTTTATTTTGAGTAGCTAAATCTACTATCGTTTTAAGTTGAGAAGAGTGTCTTAATGGAATAATAGATTGGGGCTTAGTCATAAATTCTGGATTTTCTCTGCCAGTCGTCCATTCTGTGTCTCTTGCAAGACCAGTAGAATCAGAGAGTTTTAGAATTCTAGAATGAAGTTTGTCGTCTACCCAAGTAGTAAGATCATTTAAATAGGATGGATAGATAGTTAACCTAGGAGATAAATTCTTTCCGGAAAGGTAAGTTTGGTTTTCTAAGTCTATTAAATGCGGCCAAGGTGCCTCTGGATTGACATAGTCTGGTGTCACAGGAGAAACACCCCCCCAATCATTAATTCCTGCGTCAATAAGTAGATTTAAATTATCAGGGCTCAAATTAGGAGGAGCCTGTATTGACATGGATGGTCCAAAAATTATTCTAGCAACCGCAATGGTCCATAAGAGTTCCTCAACCAGAGGCTCTTCATGCCCTGACATCTTAGTATTTAATTTAGGTTTAAAATTCTGAATAATAACTTCTTGAACATGACCATACTTGTCATGACTCTTTTTAATATCTATTAGAGAATCAACTCTTTCCTGCCTTGTCTCTCCTATTCCAATTAAAATTCCTGTGGTGAAAGGTACTTTAGCTCTTCCAGCTGAATCCAATGTAGCCAATCTTTTTTCAGGGTCTTTATCAGGAGAACCATAATGCGGGCCTCCTTTTTCGCAAAGCCTCTTAGAAGAGCTTTCTAACATCATTCCCATAGACGCTGCCACAGGTCTTAGCTCGTCTATTTCTTGAGAAGTCATACAACCAGGATTTAAATGAGGCAGTAATTCTGTATTTTCTATAACTGCCTTAGAGGCTTCTTTTAAATATTCTAAAGTAGATTGATAGCCCATGTTGGCTAGAGCTTTTCTAGCAGTTGAATACCTTAATTCAGGTCTTTCTCCTAAGGTGAAAAGAGCTTCTTTACATCCTAAGAGCTCAGCGTTTTTAGCAGAATCAATTACTTCTTTTAGTGGCATATAAGGTGATGAAACCTTTTTTGGAGTTTTTGCAAAAGTACAATAATGACAAACATCTCTGCATAAATGAGTTAAGGGAATGAAAACTTTTGGAGAGTAAGTAACTAAAGACCCATGACCTTTATCTCTGATATTAGATGCTTCTCTAATTAAATCAGAAGTATTCGTATTTCTAGCCAAAGCTAGTATTTCTTTTGCTTTCAATTAATTAATATTTTCTAATAGAAAATTAACGGAATCTTTCATAGAGGATCTTCTGGCTTTCCAGTTTCCACCTAAGTGAGCTCCTATTTTGGCTCTGTCTTTAAACAATTGAGCCCGTTCATGAGGTTCATTCATGAAAGTTTTTTTGCCTTCCTTGTCTTCGTGGTAATGCGAACCGTCCTTTCCTACCATAGTATGCCTACGTCCAACTGCTATGGCATTGGGTATAAACATTACAGGGTCTATAGCATCAAAGGAGTGATGACTGCCTTCGTAAGAAATTATCTTACTATTACCTCCGTTTTCATTTATAGCTGGGGATAATTTTTCTATTAAAATGGAAGGAGTGTAATCATCATCTGCACCAATAAGGGTTAAAATTGGTGATTTACTCCATCTCATTTCCTCTGGCCACATAAACGCACCTGGATAAAAGGCGATATGTCCTGCAAATCTTTCTCCACCAGGAGCAAGTTTTTCAGCTAATGGTTCCCAGGCAGAATAAATAGCTGTACTTCCACCAAGGCTCCATCCTGTTATAAAAATTTTGGTAGAGTCTATATCAGGATGTTTAGATAAAATCTTTAAGGCATTAAAACAATCAGCAAGAACTGTAGCCAAAGTCACTTGCATTTGATCTTCAACAATTGAAACGACTTGCCTAGCATCAAAACTATTTACCCTAAAAATGGCGAAGCCGTTATTCAAAAAATTGACAGCATGTTCATGATGATGGCCTCTCCAACCTAAGCTTCCATGCATACAAATAACCAAAGGGTATTTTTCTTTCTTTTCTTCGGGGAAAACAAGAGTGCCAAACATGTCTTGTTCTTCACATTCTTTAGAATTTAGAATATGAAAAAATTCAAATGGGTTTGTGGATTTATAGGCTATTACCCCATCATCGCCCGATTGAAATTTATGTTCCGTCATGTTGAATTGATTTTATATAGTCTAACGCTTTAGTGTAACCACTTTTATTAATTAGTTTAGTTAAATCTGAATCCCTATCGATATCAAATTCTAATCTTTTAGAACGATAAAGTCTTACTTGAATTCCTTCCCTGTGGGCTAATTCCATATGAGCTAAGCAGCTTCCTGGTCCATATTTAAATTTCAAGATATCTGGAGGAGTACAAATCATGCAATTAGTCCCTTCTCCCATTGAGTCAGGTGAAATAGTTATTCCTTTTTTAAATTCCTTAATCAGAGTTTTATGTTTTTTTGTAACAGATTTCAAAATGGAAGCATTAGTTCTGGGTATGTCTCCATGTAAAATTAAAATCGTCTTTGCTCCAGATTTTTTAGCCTTTAATGAAGCTTCAGTTATGCCTTGATTAAGACCTGGTTTTTTTTGTAAAAGAGAGTTAAACCCCAAGTCTTTAACATACTTTACGACATCTTTGTCTTCAGTTACGACCATATATTCTTTAAATAATTTACTCTTTTTCTGACTTAATAATATTTTTTTTAACATGTGTTTAACTAGTACTCTGCGTTCTTCTAAATTCAACACATCGCCAAGTCTGCTTTTAGGTCTTTTAAAAGATTTAATAGGTGTAATGGCCCAAATCATAGTGCTTAAGCTAATTTTCTTAATTCCTCTAAGCAAACCTTAGCTAGAGAAACTTTATCTTCATTGTTTTTCATATAAATGGAATCTACTAAATAGTCTATTGAACCTATGTTAGCTTGGTTGTCCTTGTCTTTTTGATCTATCACTAAAATATTAATTAATTCTGAATAATGAGCAGCTATAGCATTTACACTCGGTTCAATTTTCATCTCATCCATAATTTTAGCGGTTGGTCCTTTGATGGAATCATTATCTATTATTGGAGAAACAGCAAGAATAGGTATTTTAGTTTCAACTAGAAAAGTTCTAATTTTATCTATAGAAAGTATCGGATCTACACTTAGATAAGGATTAGATGGACAAATAATGACACCTGTAAACTTATCATCTTTTATTAGCCCTTCCAGAAAAGTTGGAATTTCAGCAAGCTCACTTCCTAAAAATTTAATATTTTCTATCTTTGGATCGCATTTATGTTTTACAAAATACTCCTGAAAACTTAACTTTCCTTGATCAGTTTGTATCATTGTTTGTACTGGACTTTCAGACATAGGAAGAATGTTGTGTTTAAGCCCTAATTGACTTGATAGAACTCTTGTCACTTCAGATAACTTAAGTCCCTCTTTAAGTAATTGAGTTCTTCTTATATGGGTGGCTAAGTCTTTATCTCCTAATTGGAACCAGGTATCAAGACCATATTTTTTTAAACTCCCTAAGGCATTCCAAGTTTCTTCTTTAACTCCCCATCCCTTTTTTGGATCATTTACACCAGCTAGCGTGTACATAACGGTATCTAGATCTGGTGATATGTATAAATCTAAATGTGTAAAATCATCGCCGGTATTAACCAGAAATACAATTTCCTCGGGAGTTGTTAGTTGTGATAAACCATAAGCTAACTTTGCACCCCCCACACCACCGCACAGAGCTAAAATCTTTTGTTTCATAAGTTATCGAAAAAGATCTTCTGATGCCTTTCTTATTAAAGCTTTAGCATTATTCATATCACTTGATTCTTTCATCCCTCTCACCAATACCACCGGTAAACCTTCTTTTCCTTGGCCCATTAATAACGAAGCTGCAGATGCTATTTCATCTGCTATACCAACTTCAGTAACCTCTAAAGTATTACCAAATAAGTCTGTTTCTCCCCTCAAATCAGATAAAACTTTAGCTCCGCTTGAACCTATTGCTATGCCCACTATTCCGTTTCGCCAAGCTCTTCCAGAACTATCATTAATAATGACACCAATTTTTATATCAGTCTGTTTTAGTACTTCTTTTTGGATTTCTGCAGCACTTTTATCTGGGTTTAGCGGTAATAATAATACCCTTGGATTCTCATTATCTGACTCTATATTTGAACGATCTATACCTGCATTAGCATGGATTAATCCGAGGTTATTTTCTACGACTATTACTCCTTTTCTATATCTAATGACTTCTTTAGACTCATTAAGAATTAATTGCACAAGCCTAGGATCTTTATCCGTTTTTTTAGACAAATCGTATGCTTCTCGAGAAGGCTTGATTTCATTTAGAAACGCATATCTGCCTTCAGATTTAGAAATAATTTTCTGAGCTATGACAAGAATATCACCATTATTTAAAGAAATTTTATTCTTTTCTAATGCTATAAGAATTATTTCTACTAAATTATCTCCTTCGTTAATTAAAGGAATATTTTCAAGAGCAATTAATTCAATTTTATTCAATTTTATTTTTTTAAGCCGGTAACTTTTATTCCCGAGTGGGAAATTGCATGATGCTTATTGATGCTAATTAATACAGAAGTCATGGCTTCTACAGCAGCAGAATTGGGCAACATGCCTGCGTGCCAACCTTTCATACCCAATGTATTTACTAACTCAATAACCTCCTGTCTCCATTCTTTTTTGTTTCCACAAACTAGAACATCACAGTCAATTTCTTTATCACTTTGTAATAACTCTGCTGAAATATTCTGAAAAGCTGACACTACCCTTACATCATCACCCAAAATATTCTGAGCTATTTCTGCTGCAGAACCTTCACTTGGCAATTGAACAGTTGCAACTTTAGGTGGCATTAAAGGTACCGTTGTATCTATAAATAACTTACCTTTTAATTCAGTTTTGCACTCTTCTACAATACCTCTTTGATGTGCAAACGGAACGGTCAGAATAATTATCTCTCCTTGAAGGGCTGCATCTTTATTTAATAAACCTTTGGTATTTTTACCTAAAGATCTTTCTGCTTGTTGCGCTTTCTCTAATGTCCTAGAACCAATAATTATCTTATATCCTGCTTTTAATAATCTGGTAGCAAGACCTGTCCCTAGATCACCTGTTCCCCCTAAAAGGGAAATAAGTTTTTTATTCACAGCTAAATTTTATTTACTAGCTACAGAACCACCATCACAAGCTATAGTTTGTCCAACTGTGTATTCACTAGCTCGTGAGCATAGAAATATAGCTAAACCCGCGATGTCTTCCATATCACCTACTCTTCCGCTTGGATTTCCTTCACCAACTTGTGACCAGTCAACATCCGTTTCGCCTCCAAAACCTACCCCTGTACTTAGCATCCAGGTTGGAAATGGTCCAGGCGCTATGGCATTAACAATAATCTTTTCTTTAATTAAAGTGGCAGCTAATATTCTAGTCAGATGATGTAAGGCTGCTTTAGAAGGCCCGTAAGCATAATTTTCAAAAGCACCTGCAGTTAAACCGTCAACTGAACCAATATTTACTACTCTAGATGGATCATTTTTTACACCTTCTCTAAGTAAAGGCAATAGCTTTTGTGTTAAGAAAAAAACACCCTTAACATTAATATCCATTACCTTATCCCAGCCGTTTTCAGGATACTCATCTAGAGGAGCGCCCCAGGCTGCTCCGGCATTATTTATTAAGATATCTAGATGACTTTCTTTATTGTTGAGTTCAGCAACCAATGACTCAATACCTTCTAAGTTTGAAAGATCAGAAGGCAATGAAATACATTCACCACCGTATTCATTTGTAAGTCGTTCTGCAGTTGCATCACAAACCTCTGCTTTTCTAGAGCTGATATATACCTTTGCACCACTTGCTAAGAAGCCTGCAGCTATCATTTCCCCTATTCCTCTAGAGCCTCCCGTAACTAGTGCTACTTTACCTTTTATTGAAAACAAGTCTTTCATAATTACTCCTTGATAAATGAATTAAAACCTCAATATATATAGTGTAGGTGCCTTAGGGGCCTACGTAAATTAAATAATAACTTGCTTAAATAAGGAGTAAAAAATGTTAAATACAACTTTTGATTCAATTTGGAGAGACATCTCTCCATTTGCTGTTGGGTTCGATAGAACTTTTGATACCTTGGAACTACTAGCTAGTTCCAGAGCTAAAGAAACTAACTATCCGCCTTACAACATAAGAAAAATATCTGAAGATCAATATGCTATTGAACTAGCAGTTGCTGGTTTTGAGGATAAAGATATAGATATTGAATTAGTAGAGGAAACTTTAACTATTAAAGGTAATAGGCCAAAAGAAGCTGGTGATGGGCTTCTTCATCAAGGTCTGGCAGCCAGAGATTTTGTTAAAAAGTTTGTTCTTTCTGATGATATGGAAATAAAGGGAGCCGCTTTATCAAATGGCATGCTCTATGTAGGGTTGGAAAGGATTATCCCTGATGAAAAGAAACCTCGAAAGATTAAACTTACATCTAAGAGTAAACTTTTGGGTTAAATTCACAAAACAGTGGGGGATAACACTGATTATCCCCTCTGCTTTTGTTCTTATAGTGGTTTTCTGAAGAGAAGTGTCATCCTGTCACTTTCTCCTATAGATTCGTATTTTTCCTTATCTACATCATCCAGCCGTAATCGTGGAGGTAAAGTCCAAACTCCTTTTGGGTGATCTTTTGTATCTTTTGGATTAGCGTTTATTTCAGATTTTGCGACAAGCTCAAACCCATTATTTAGAGCTACTTCTATAGCATGAGCTTCCGTTACATAACCACTACTCTTCATCGCTTTTAGATTTGTGCCCGGATTCGCTCTATGTTCTACCACTCCAAATATTCCTCCTGGCTTCAATGCAACCATGGAACTCTTAAAGATAGAATCCATCTGTGGTCCTAACCAATTATGTAAATTTCTAAACGTTACAATAGCATCTACACTATTTGGTTCAGCTAAATTTGAACTTAAAGTTACGATCTCCACCCTTCCAAACATTGGATCACTGTCCATCTTCTTTTTAAAACCCTCCATATAGTAACTGCCTTGAGCAGCGATTAGGGTCCCTGGATAGTGAATATAATTAGCTAAAATTTCTGTATACCATCCCCCTCCTGGATTTAACTCAACTACCGTCATATCGGGTTGAATATTAAAAAAGGTAAGGGTTTCATAAGGATGCCTATAAACATCCCTTGAAGTGAACTGTGGAGTTCTGTCTTGGCTTTCTACGGACTCCTTCAAACTGTGAGAGAGTAAATTTGGTATATTTATTAGCAAAGCTAGTACCAGAAAAAAACTTTTAATTGTTTTCATAATTTATTACCTTTTTTAAAAAGAATATTTTAACAGCTAGTTAAAACTATATAGCAGTCTTTAAGAGCGTAGATATTACTCTTTCTAATTGCTCTAAAGTACCGCATTCAAAAACCTTAGTGCAATACGCTGAATAAGTGTTCATCACAGAGTCTCCAGTATTCCAACGATACTTACCTTCTGGATTTAACCAGTAAACTTGTTTTGATCTCTCATATACAGACTTTAAGAGTTCAGCTTTTTCAGGCCCAAAATTATTTCTAGCATCTCCCAGAATAACCACAGTTGTTTTCTTGTCTATCTCGTCTATACAAAGACTAACAAAATCTGAAAATGCGTGAGAATAATCTGTAGATCCACCTCCATACTTGGAAAGAGCCGACTCAATTGAATCTTCTAAAATACCGCCTTTAAATTCGTCTGTAACTTCACCTAAATGAGAAGAAAAAACAAAAGCTCTAATTTTTGAGACTACTTCAGTTAGACTAAAAAGGAACATCAGCATAAAACGAGCATAAGCGCCTACTGATCCACTGACATCACAAATAACTAATATCTTTGGTCTATCTACTTTCTTATAAGACCATCTTAAATTGAACAATATGCCTTGATTAACCCAGTTATCCTGAATGGTTTTTCTTATATCTAACTTCCCCCTCCGGAAATTTTTCTTTCTTCTAGAGTGCATATTAGCCAGCTTTTTTGCCATTCTTCGAACTAGAGAGTGGACTTCATGTAGGTAAGATCTATCAATCTGACCCATATTCATAGATTTAAATACCTGTTCCCTTAGCTGTTCTCCAGTTACATCACCATGCATTAGAAACTGTTGTTGAACATAATCAGATACCCTTTCTCTAAGATGAGTAAGCTCATTCCTTAATTTTTGTTCGAGGTCTGAAGGCAGTCCGCCTTTATTGGCTTGCCCTAACAAACTAAGTTCTTCTTCAAGTTTACCCACTCCCATGATGTCTAGTATTCTTCTTGAGAAAACAGATCTTTGCGTAAAATATTTTATTTCTCGGATTTCTGCTTCTTCTCCCGCTTTTGAAATTGATAACTCCATATCTGAATAGCTATCAGAAAGAAGATGTTGCGCTAAATCCGAATTGGCAGTTTGATCTGTAGGTAAATCAGGAACTTCCCTAACAGGAGTTTCATCACTTGATAATTTTTCCCTGAAAAAATCATCAAAACAAGTATCAAATTTTTCTTTTTCGTCAGGTGTTTTAGAAAGTGTTAACGATAGTGTATTTTTAAGAAGTTCTCTATCATCGTAACCTACTTTCTCTATTACTTCCGTTGCGTCAAGAGTTTCTGCAGGCGATACCCTAATATTTACATTTCTAAGGGTTTTAACAAAATCTGTTAAGACTCGTTCCATAAAGTTTAGCCGTCAGAAGCCATAACCAATCGTGGCACCTCTTTCTGAACAACATCTATGTCTTGTTGATGTTTCAGAAGCACATTTAACGTACTTTTTGCTAATTCTTGACTTAGCTCATCAGCATTAAGAATAATGAGGGTTTTAGCCCAGTCAATTGTTTCACTTATTGCAGGAAGCTTCTTTAAATCTAATTCTCTAAGCCCTTGTACAAAATCAACCAATTGAATCTGTAGATTCTTACTAATTTCTGGAACTCTCGCTTGAATAATTTCTCTTTCTAATTTGGCATCAGGAAAAGGTATATATAAATGCAAGCACCTTCTCTTAAGGGCATCTCCAATTTCTCTACTATTATTACTAGTTAAAATAACCAAAGGTTTAACAACAGCTTTCTTCACTCCCAATTCTGGTATTGAAACTTGAAATTCAGATAATATTTCTAACAAGAGTGCTTCAAACTCTTCATCTGCTTTATCAACTTCATCAATTAATAAAACATTTCCTTCGCTAGAAGTTAATGACTTTAGCAAGGGTCTGGATTCAAGAAATTGTTCTGAAAAGAAAATATCTTCAAACTCCATTAATCTATCAAGTGACTCTTTCAGGCCTTTAGCACCTTCTAGTACTTCTTGCATCTGTTCTTTTAGGATTTGGGTGTAAAGTAATTGTTTTCCGTACCTCCACTCATACAATGCCTTGGTTTCATCTAAACCTTCATAACATTGGAGTCGTAAAAGCGCTTTTTTATAGTAGAGCGCTGCGGTATTGGCAAGTTCAGTCTTACCAACTCCTGGAGGTCCTTCTATTAGAATAGGTTTTTCTAACTCATTTGCTAAATAAACTGCTGTAGAGATTTGTTCACTACAAATGTACTGATGTTTTGCAAAACCCTTTGTGATATCAGCTATTTTTTTGGCTGGTCCTTTGCTCATTAACTAACTCCTATTTTTTTAACAGTTTCTTAATTTCTTCTACAAAAACTATTGGTTCATCTATGAATAAATGGTGCATAGCGCCTGGAATACCTATTACAGCTTCCTCAGATAAATTTCCTACATACTTTGTGTAATCTAAAATCTCTTGAGAAAAAATCTGGCTCATTAAACCATATACTAAATAAATTGGACATTTTAGGTTCATAAAAATATCTGTTAAATCCTCATATTGATAGGTTTTCATGATCAATCCATCAGATTTAAGCATCCACCCTGCTTCGGTCTCTTTAAAAGAATTTAAAGCTATATGTTTTAAGAGAAAATCGTGTCTACAAGGTTGCGGTGGAATTAATCTAAAACTTTCAACAGCAGATTCTAGATCTTCATAAACAAAGTCTGTTCTTACCATTGAACCTCGACCTGAGAAAGACCGGGCTTTATCTGGTGGCACTATTATTATGGAATCCAAGAGAAATAAAGATTTAAACAATTCTGGATATGTCGAAGCAGTCTTAACAGATATGGGTCCCGCCATGCTATGTGCTAGAAAATCAGCTGAATCCCAATTCATATCCTCACAGACTGCTTTGATTTCTTCTCCGTACAATGTTTGTGAGTAAATCTGACGATGTTCACTATCCCCCATGCCAGATAAATCTATTGCGACTACACAATAGTCTTCTAAAAAGCTGGGCGCTATAAAATCCCACCAATGTGCATGTGCACTGTAACCATGAATTAAAAATAAGCCGGGCTTACTTTCATCACCCCACACTAAATAATTAATCCTGATTCCGTCTAAATCTACTGTTTTAGATTTAGAAGTTTCTTTTATGGCTTCTTCAAACCATTCAGGCGAAACAGACATTTAATTTAAACTTTGGATTCCCTGCCTAATTGTTTCAGTTATTAGTTTGATTTGTTCTTCCTCTACGATCAATGCAGGAGCAAGAACAATAAATTCACCAGAGACTCTAACTAAAACGTTATTGTCATAACAAAACTTAAAGACCTTTGAAGCAACTTCTACTGCGGTCTTATCGCCTTCGGAACCAAAGTGTATTGCTCCCATTAAGCCAATATTTCTTACGTCTATGATGTATTTTTCCCCTTTTAAACTATGTAAGCTATCTTGAAAGATAGGTTCCATTCTTAAAGCGTTATCAAATAAACCTTCATTCTCATACACCTCTAATGTAGCTAGTCCTGCTGCAGCTGCTACTGGATGGCCAGAATAGGTATAGCCATGGAACAGCTCTATTGCTGCATCAGAGCCATTTACGATTTCATCGTAAATTTCTGTTTTAAAAGCTGTTGCACTCATAGGTATTGCAGCTCCAGTTAGCCCCTTAGCCATCGTAATAATATCTGGAGTTACATTAAATCTTTTGGCTGCAAAGGCATGACCAATTCTTCCAAAACCAGTTATTACTTCGTCAAAAATAAGTAAGATTCCATGCTTATCGCAAATTTCTTTTATTCTTTCTAAATACCCTTCTGGGGGTACTATTACTCCTCCAGAACCCACCACGGGTTCTATAATCACACCTGCTATGGTTGAAGCATCTTGTAGAGTCAATATAGATTCCAGTTCCTCTGCTAAATGAAGTCCCCAGGTTGGCTGTCCTTTTGAAAAGGCCATTTCCTTTGGATTCCATGTATGCGGTAAGTGATCTGTTCGAGAAAGAAGTGCGCCAAAAGATTTTCTATTCATTGGAAGACCTCCAACAGAAGTGCCTCCTACATTTACACCGTGATACCCTTTTTCTCTGCTTATAAACCTTGTTCTTTGGCCTTCTCCCCTGCTTACATGATAAGCAACTGCTACCTTCAAAGCTGTGTCAACAGCTTCTGATCCAGAATTACCGAAAAATATTCTATCTAATCCTTTTGGTGTTAATTCTGAAATCTTTTCAGCCAACTCAAAAGCTTTGGGATGAGACATATTAAAAGCCGTAGCATAATCCATAGTGGCTATCTGATCTTGGACTGCTTTAACTATGTGAGGATGACAATGACCCGCATTACAACACCACATTCCAGCTATACCATCTAGAATTTGCCTATCATCTTCCGACTTGTAGAACATTCCTTCAGCTTCTACTAACAGTCTAGGTTCTTGTTTAAATGCTTTATTTGCTGTGAAAGGAATCCAAAAATTATCTAGGTTAAGGGTATTACTTTGTTTCATTCAGCTATTATAAACTTTCAATTTCCCAATAAATAGTTCATACCTATTGGTTTAACTTATCTCTGGTTAAAACGATACAGAATAAAGATATACAAATAGAAGCTACTAAATAAGGCAATAGGTTAGGGAAAGAAAGATTATTTAAAATGGAACCAAAAATTATTGGTGCTGAGGCTTGAGAGAATAAGGTAGCTGCATTCAACCAAGAAGCTAATTTACCATTTGGACTTAATTTTGCTGCTGCCGCTAAAACAAAAATTACAAGAACCATATAGGAAAAATTCCAAGTAATATTTCCTATAAGGTAGGAATTAAAATCCATTGTTTTTAAAATATAGGTCAAGCTAATAAGGATTATGATCAAAGAGATGGTAATGGGATTTTTTCTTCCAAACCTGTCACCTAATAACCAAACAACTATCGGAGCGAATACTCCTGCTAACAAAGAATAGGCTGTTACTTTTCCTATATCGTACTGCGATATTCCTATCTGAACTCCTAATCTTTCTACAAAAGCCCACATACCACCCGAAGGAATAGCAGAGAAAATAACTCCAGCTATAATCAAAAAGAATAATTTATTATTGTTTAAACCCTTAGTATCAGCGTCCTCAACAGAAGTACTTTTATTTGTTGTTTGAGCTAACAATGTTAGAGGAAAAATAAATATAAAAATTAGACTAAAAGTACTAAATAAAGATGTGTAACCTCCTTTTTCAGATGCGATACCGGCTAAAAATAAAAAAACGGCACCAGTCACACTGATTAAGAAAGTAAATGCTGCGTAAGCTCTTTCAGGGTTATCTGAGGCCGCTAAAACTCTATGACCTGAAGCGATCAGAAGTCCGCTAGCTAAACCTGAAAATCCTCTTATTAATCTTAGTATTTCTATGTCATTGACTAGAGAGCAGATGTAATAGCCTATTACTACTATGGCGGAACCAAGAATTGCAGATATACGAAGATTAATTTTACTTACCAAGGAGCCAAAAAAAATTGCACTTAAAGACATGGCAATTAGTTCTGTCGAAACAATTGAGCCAGTTGTTTGTTTATCTAGATTAAACCCATCTTCAAGGGTTCCGACAATAAAAGGTAAAAGAGTTGCAGGTGAATTTCCTATAACAAGCAAAGCCACCCCTCCTAGGAGGGTAAGATTTAAGCCATGATTAATCTTTCTCACTTTCTAAACGAATATAGTTTTCAACTAATGTATCTAATTCATTTAGAGGAATAGCCCCTTCACTTAGAACTAAATCATGAAACTTCCTTACATCAAATTTAACTCCTAGATCTTTTTTTGCTTTTTCTTTAAGAGCTGAAAATTTCATTTGCCCTATCTTATAAGCCAGTGCTTGACCAGGCATCACAATATACCGATCAATCTCATTAACAATATCCAGCTCCGACTTTGCTGCATTTTCTAAAAAGTAATCTATAGCCTGCTGTCTCTCCCACTCAAAATAATGCATGCCTGTGTCGACCACTAAACGTACTGCTCTCCACATGTCATAAGTGAGTTGTCCAAATTTTGAATAAGGATCGGTATAGAGTCCTAATTCATAACCTAAGCTTTCACTATACAAACCCCATCCTTCAACAAAAGCTGTGTAAGGACTTACCCGTCTAAACATGGGCATATCTTCTTTTTCCATAGCAAGTGATATTTGAAGATGATGTCCAGGAACAGCTTCATGAACAGATAAAACCTCCATCTCAAATTTAGGCCTTGTTTCTGGTTTGTACAAGTTCACATAATAGTATCCTGGTCTTAACCCCCCCGGTGCAGGAGGCATGTAATAAGCAGTCGTTGTGTCCGGTGCGGATTCCATAGGAATTGGCCTTAATCCATAGGGTGTTCGCGGCAATTTACCAAACAAGGCCACTAGTTCTGGATCTATTCTCTTTGAAACAGCCAGATACCCTTCAAATAATTCTTCTGCCGTATCGTAATAAAACCTTTTATCTTGTCTTAAAAATACTAAAAATTCTTTAAAGGTACCTTCAAACTTTACTTCTTTAATTACTTCTTCCATTTCACCTCTTATCCTTGCAACCTCGCGTAAGCCAATATTGTGTATTTCCTTAGGTGTTAGATTGGTCGTGGTGAAAGATTTAGCTAATTGCTCATAAAGTTGTTTACCTTTGGGAGTATCATAAAGACCAACAGTAAGTCGCGTTTGAGGTAAATATTCAGTTCTAAAAAACTCTTCGAGTAATTTATACGATGGAATTATTTCTTCTTTTATAGTTTGCCTTGCATCTTTTCTGAGTGCCTTCTGTTCTTCTAAAGAAATAGTAGATGGCAATTCTTTAAAAACTTGATAGAAAGGATTGTTTTCTACGCTCAGTCTGCTCTGTATTTTAATTTGTCGATAAACTCTTTCCATTAATACCCTAGGAGCTTTATAGTTTTTTTCCAATCCTAATCGTGCAACAGAGATAGTCTGTTCAATTCTTTTATCTAAGCTTTTAAGGCGTTCAATCCAGAACCTATAATCTTCCGCGGTTTTAAGGGGTAAGCTTTCTACATCTTCATGAGCTAACTGGACCCCTCCTCTGTGATTAAATGGAAGTAAATAACGATTGTATTCAGTTATTCTGAGATCCTTTTGTGTCAGTTGTGTATAAAGTTTTAAATTCAATTGATTCGTCTTGTTAAGACTATTGGAATCAAATTTTTTCAGCTCCGTAAAGGAATCTCTAATATAAGCCTCCCTTAACTTAATGGCTTTCAGAGAATCATCTCGCCATTGAGTTTCAAATCCTTTAACTCCCATTGCAGTTGCATAAACAGGATTTTGTGCTAGTTCCCACTGCCATTCTTTTTCAAGAAAAGATAAGAATTTTTCGTTTTCATCTATACTGCTTGAAGCCGTAAATGAAATAAATAAAAAGAAAAGTAATAAGCTTTGTATTAAAGTTTTCATAGGCATTTGTTGAGTTGCTTAATTAAGTCTACAGTGTTTAAAAATAATTTTCTTTGATGAGTGTTGAACAGCTAATTCCCAATAAACCTAAACAAAAAAGAAGTTTAGAAAGGTATCAAAAGATTCTAGATACGGTAGAAAAAATCCTTATAGAAGAAGGTATTCATGCTGTGAGTATTCAGGAAGTATCAAAGGCCGCTAATATGAAAAGACCGTCACTTTATAAATTTTTTCCAAGCAACGAGGCTCTTTTTTATGGATTGTCAGAAAGGCACTTATTAAACTTTAATGCTCTTTATAGAAAGAATACTGATTCTGCTTTAATTAAAGAAGTGGATTGGTATTTTAATTTATTTGTTGATCTTCTCTGCATCTACCTTAACCAGAACAAAGCATGTGCAAATCTTTTTTTCTATTTAGATTCTTTCCCAACTTCTAAAACAACAAGCTTGCAAAATAAAAGATTATTAGCTGCAAACATTTATGAAATCCTTTCAAAAAAAGAACTTACTATATCTACTGAGAGAGTTTATATCGCATCTCAATTGTGCTTAGCGACCCTCGCTATAGGTTTTAACGAAGAAAACTGTATAAGTCCGAGATATGTAACGGAAGGTAAGAAGGCAGTTAAAGCTTACTTAGCCACTAATTAAAGGCAAACAGCAGTCTTTAACATTGTTTGAAGGGTTATTAACTATCGTAGAAACCTGATAGAAATCAATCTTTTCTGAAATGCTGAGATCATAAACATCCTCTTCGGTTCCTTGAATCCAATCATCGTAAGAAGCTTTATCAAGAATTGCCGGCATCCTACCATGTATAGGTTTTAAATTTTCTGTTGCTTCAAGGGTTACGATTGCACAACCTACCTCCCCTCTATAACCTCCATACACTCCTGCAAAACAGAAACTATGTTCACCCAAGTGATGAAAGTAAGGAATCTTTTGCCCTTCTTCTTCCCGCCACTCATACCACCCATCAGCTGGTATCAGACATCTGCTCGAATTTCTAAAGGACGGTTTTTTCCAAAGAGACTCTCCCCTTGCATTAATTAGATTAAACGGTTCTTTTGCCCAATAGGGAGTAAAGCCCCAATTTATAAACTGCGGATGGTCTGTTACAGCAAGAATCTTTGTTCCAGGACAAATATTGTATTGGGGTTCTAAGGTTTCAAGATGAAATTGGTTTTTTACCGGCTGAGGATTTCTTAAAGCAAATCTTCCACACATACTCTTAATAAACTTTCTATAACTCGTCCAGCCTACCAGATATCTTAAAGGAAGGTTCCTTTTTGAAGTTTAACTTTGCGGCTTCAATGATTTTATTACTTAACTTTTTTGATCGAGCCTCAAGGTTAAATTCTAAATTAGGTTTTATAACAACCTCTCCTTCAAGCACATTGTCTGGGTCTGACTGGAAGCTAATTTCAAAAAAATCATCTTTGCAATCTAGTTCAAGATTTATTTGCAGCTTTTGAGAGAGTAATCCAAATACATCTATCATTTCCCCTGTACCGGTTCCATCAGCACTTATACATTTCTTATCATTGAAGTACATAGATTTTATATTTGCCCTAATATTAGAAACATTCCGAAATACAGCTTTTCCAGACTGCACTTCAAATTTTGGGTTAATGGCTAGATTTGTATTTTCTACAAAAGTATTTCCGTTGACTGTAAACCCTATAATACCTTTAAGTTTTAATTCTGGACCATTCACATCTAGATTAAAGGCAAATTTCCTTTTTATAAGAGATATTGGAGAAAAATTAACTTTAATATTTCCTAAAGATCTTTCTTCTAATACAACCCCTTCAAGACTTCCTTTCCACCAAAATCCTTCTATTGAATTTATTTTTATTTTGTCCTTATCATCTACCAAAGACACGATTCCTCTCATAGGGAAAATAAAGA